>Ga0233425_10000050_pt1 | contig 286830 bp, 276 predicted proteins | sample Watercolumn_Towu_2_FD_181712 | JGI IMG/M metagenome (GOLD analysis project Ga0233425, IMG submission 181712) | Freshwater microbial communities from Lake Towuti, South Sulawesi, Indonesia - Watercolumn_Towuti2014_140_MG | ecosystem: Environmental > Aquatic > Freshwater > Lake | place... | reverse complement strand
GAAATCCGCCGAATCGACCACGCCGACGCGGGGCGTGCGGCCGCGCGGATATTTGCCCTCCGCCTTGGACCACCAGGTCCAGGCGTCGCCATAGATGGCGATGCCCGAGGCCTGACGCGCGAAGGGAACGCATTGCCCGACATAGTCGAGCAGCGAATGCGCCCCCGCGGCCGGAATGGCCGTCAGTGCGCCGAGCAATACCGCTGCTTTGGACACCATGGCTTTCATGGCGTTCACGCTATCGGGATTGCATGAATGCCAAACTGTTTATGATGGTTAACAAGGCGGTAAGAAGACCGAACGAGTTGGAAGCGCGATCAGTCGAGTTTTGCCATCTGGCCTAGCCCCGCCGCGCGCTGGCCCGAGCCTCCAGCAGGTCCCACAACCCGCGATGCTGGATCAACAACTGGGTCGCGCCGAATCCCCGCGCGCGCGCCAGGCCGATACTCGATTCGTCATCCTCTTCGTCGCAAAGCGCCTCGGGCATGTGGCCGGGCGCGGGTGACAGGCCGAAGCGAAGCGCCGCCTGATCGAGTATCTGCCGGATCGCGCGCCAGTCGAGGATCAGTGCCGACACCGCCCCTGTCGCGCATCCCCGCCGGTCGGAATTGGCGAGCATTCCCAGGGTATGGCGAAGCTGGGTCAGCGCGGCATCGGTCTGTGCCTGGCCGGGGGTGGAGGGCAGAGGCCCCGCGGCCGAAGTCAGGCTGGCGAGAAAGGCGCGTTCGAAGGAAAAGGCGGTGGACGACTGGATCAGCCATGGCAGCGTTTCGATCTGGATGCCGCGCGCCATGGCATAATCGATCATGCAGGGGTGGTTGCCGTGAACCGTGCATACCGCATGGACGGCATCGGTCAGGTCGTGCAGCAGCACTTGCGGCATCAGCAGCGCCTGGAAATGCGGATGCCCCGCGCTGCCCCATCGCGCCAGGATCGCACGGATGTCGCCACGCCGATCGTCCAGCATATCTGAAGCGGTAATCGTCGCCATGTCCGTTCCGATGATGAGGCCCGTTGCGATAAGGGACCGGGCGCGGGCGACAGAACCGTCGTCCGGCCGTCGCACCCGAACAAACGGCTTAATCTGATTTTGTTAACGCGAAGTTTACGACACTCATAACGGATGCGTCATAATCGGGTGCTGGGACCCGGAACGACATAGCCGATCGCGCTTGCGGGATTGCGGTGCCGTCGCGATAACGCCCGCCATGGGACTGGGAAGAGGCCCGGCAACGACAAGGTCTGGAGTGGTATGAATGCGCAAATGGGTGCTGGGTCTGGCGCTGGCTTCGGTTGGGGCATCGATCACGAGCGGGATGGGGGCGTCGGCCATGGCCGCTGAGACCCAGGCGAATGAGGCGGGGGCCAAAGCCGGTAAACTGACGCTGGCTCGCGTCTTTGGCAGCCCGGATCTGTCCGGCTCGCAGCCGCGCGGCCTTCGCCTGTCGCCCGACGGCACGCTGCTGACCGAGTTGCGCCCCCGTGCCGACGAACGCGAGCGGCTGGACCTTTGGGCGCGCGATACCCGTACCGGCGCCGAGCGGATGCTGGTCGATTCGAAGAAGGTCGGCTCGGGCGCGGAACTGTCCGAGGCCGAGAAGATGCAGCGCGAGCGTGCGCGTATCAGCGGATCCAAGGGCATCGTGGCCTATGACTGGGCACCGGACGGCCAGTCGATTCTGGTGCCGCTGGACGGCGACCTCTATCTCGCGAGCCTGGACGGGCAAGTCCGTCGCCTGACCAACACGCCAGGCGGCGAGCTGAACCCGATCGTGAGCCCCAAGGGCGGTTATGTCAGTTTCGTGCGCGATCAGAATTTGTGGACCATGCCCCTCGGCGGCGGCGAGGCGCGCCCGCTAACCAAGGAAGGTGGCGGCACCGTCCATTTTGGCGAGGCCGAGTTCGTCGCGCAGGAGGAAATGCACCGCTTCACCGGCTATTGGTGGAGCCCCGACGAGCGCTACATCGCGGTCGAGCGTTTCGACGACGCGCCCGTCAAGGTCGCGGTTCGCGCGGCGATCGGCGCGGCGGGCACCAAGGTCTATGAACAGCGCTATCCGGCGGCGGGCACGCCCAATGCGCTGGTCGACCTGTACGTCATGAAGGCCGACGGGTCGGGCCGGGTGAAGGTCGACCTGGGCACCAATCCCGACATCTATCTGGCGCGTGTCGACTGGACGCCCGACGGCAAGACCCTGCTCGTCCAGCGCGAAAGCCGCGACCAGAAGACGCTCGACATGCTGAAGGTCGATCCGACAACGGGCAAGTCGACCGTGCTGTTCACCGAACGCTCGGGCGAGCGCAGCTGGCTGAACCTGTCGGACGCCTATCGCCCGATGAAGGACGGCAGCCTGATCTGGCGGTCGGAGCGCGACGGCTATGGCCATCTCTATCGCTTCGCGGACGGCCAGTGGACGCAGCTGACCAAAGGGCCGTGGGTCGTCACCAATCTGGTCGGCGTCGACGAGGCGAAGGGGCGGCTCTATTTTACCGGCCTGAAGGACGATGTGCTCGAACAGCATCTCTATTCGGTCGACATCGCCCAGCCGAACGTCATCACCCGCCTGACCGAGCGCGGCTATACCAACAGCGCCACGATGGATAAGTCGGCCAGCCGCTTCATCGTCTCTCGCTCCAGCCCGAGCCAGCCGACCCAGATTTATCTCGCCGACACGAGCGGCCAGCGGCTGAACTGGGTCAACGAGAATGCGATCAAACCGGGCCACCCCTATGCCCCCTATCTTGCCAGCCACCGCGAGACGAAGTTCGGCACGATCAAGGCCGAAGACGGGACGACGCTTTATTGGGAGATGATTACCCCCAAGCTGGAACCAGGCAAGCGCTACCCCGTCTTCTTCCAGCATTATGGCGGTCCGGGCACGGGCCAGCAGGTCACCCGCGGCTGGCAGGGCGCGCTGCCGCAATATCTGGTCGATCAGGGCTGGATCTTCTTCCAGATCGACAATCGCGGTTCATATAATCGCGGCAAGGCGTTCGAGGATGCCATTTATCACGCGATGGGCACTGTCGAGGTCGCCGACCAGCTGGCGGGTGCGAACTATCTGAAGACGCTGCCCTTCGTCGATGCGGGCCGGATCGCGACCTATGGCTGGTCCTATGGCGGCTATATGTCGATCAAGATGCTGGAAAAGACGCCGGGCGTCTATGCCGCCGCCGTGTCTGGCGCGCCTGTTACCGACTGGCAGCTCTATGACACCCATTATACCGAGCGCTATCTGGGTGATCCGCGTACCGATCCGCAAAGCTATGCGACCTCGCAAGCCATCACCGATGCGGCCAAGATCCGCGACCCGCTGATGTTGATCCATGGCATGGCCGACGACAATGTCTTCCTCGACAATGCGACCGCCTTTGCCGCCGAGATGCAGAAGACCGACACGCCGTTCGAGATGATGCTCTATCCCGGCCAGACCCACCGCGTCGGCGGGCCGGGCGTGTCCCAGCATCTGTGGCACACGATCCTGAACTTCCTCGACCGGACGGTGAAGGATAAGCCTGCGACGAAATAAGACTGTCATTCCTCCCCTGTACGGGGAGGGGGACCAGCGAAGCTGGTGGAGGGGGTCCCCACTGGTGGTGACACCCCTCCGTCAGGGCTTCGCCCTGCCACCTCCCCTTGCAGGGGAGGAATTAGGTAAGCAGCCATGGCATTCCTGAAGACCTTCCACCTCTGGCCCTTTCTCGACACGCTGGTCAGCTATCTGACGGCCTTCGTGCTCGGCACCCTGATCGGGGCCGAACGGCAATATCGTCAGAGGACCGCGGGCCTGCGCACCAATGCGTTGGTCGCGATCGGCGCGGCGGCGTTCGTCGATCTGGGCCAGCGGCTGGGCGGCGACGTCGAGTCGATCCGCATCATCGCCTATGTCGTCTCCGGCATCGGCTTTCTGGGCGCGGGCGTCATCATGAAGGAGGGCATGAACGTCCGCGGGCTGAACACCGCCGCGACCCTGTGGTGCTCGGCGGCGGTCGGAGCGATCGCGGGCAGCGACATGGTGGCGGAGGCGGTGCTGCTGACCGGCGTGGTCCTGCTCGCCAACACCGCGCTGCGCCCGCTGGTTGACGCGATCAACCGCATCCCGGTGGAGGGGCGGCATGTCGAGGCGACCTATTCCGTCAGCCTCACCACCGTGGCGGCGCAGGCCGGGCCGGTCGGCGACATGCTGGTCGACCATCTGGAACGGGCCGGGCTCCCCGTCGCCGAGTTGGAAACGGAAGAATTGGGCGAGGATCAGGTGACGGTCGCTGCCACCCTGACCAGCACCATCGTGGAGGCGGGCGAACTCGACCGGATCACGGACCATTTCCAGACGGTGCACAGCATATCCCATGCGACATGGGCTGCGAGTACGCACGATTAGCATCTTACTCTCTCCCCCGCCTGCGGGAAGGGAAAGAGCGGCTTTAAACTCTCGCTTGGCTCGTCCCAATGCGCACTTTTCGCAAAGCCGGTGGACGTGTCCGCGCAATGACGCTACCGGCTCACGCTTCCGAGTGGAGGGTTGAATGGGTTATCGCGTGGTGGTCGCCGGGGCGACGGGCAATGTCGGCCGGGAAATGCTCAACATCCTGGCGGAACGGGAATTCCCGATCGATGAGCTGGCGGTGCTCGCCTCGTCGCGCAGCCAGGGCGACCAGATCGAATATGGTGAGACGGGCAAGATGCTCACCATCAAGAATATCGAGCATTTTGATCCTGCCGGCTGGGACATCGCGTTGTTCGCGATCGGATCGGACGCGACCAAGATCTATGCGCCCAAATTCGCCGCCGCCGGCTGCATCGTGATCGACAATTCGTCGCTCTATCGGATGGACCCGGACGTGCCGCTGATCGTGCCCGAGGTGAACCCCGACGCGATTGATGGCTATAAGGCGAAGAACATCATCGCCAACCCGAATTGCTCGACCGCGCAGATGGTCGTCGCGCTCAAGCCCCTGCACGACAAGGCGAAAATCAAGCGCGTCGTCGTGGCGACCTATCAGTCCGTGTCTGGCGCGGGCAAGGCGGGCATGGACGAACTGTTCGAGCAGAGCCGCAACATCTTCGTCGGCGACCCCGCCGAGCCCAAGAAGTTCACCAAGCAGATCGCCTTCAACGTGATTCCGCACATCGACAGCTTCCTCGACGACGGCTCGACGAAGGAAGAGTGGAAGATGGTGGCCGAGACCAAGAAGATCCTCGACCCCAAGGTCAAGGTGACGGCGACCTGCGTCCGCGTGCCGGTGTTCGTCGGCCATTCGGAAGCGCTGAATATCGAGTTCGAGAACGAGATTTCCGCGCAGGAAGCGCAGGACATCCTTCGCGAAGCGCCGGGCGTCATGCTGGTCGACAAGCGCGAAGACGGCGGATACGTCACGCCGGTCGAATGCGTCGGCGATTTCGCGACCTTCATCAGCCGCGTGCGTGAGGACTCGACGGTCGATAACGGCCTGTCGCTGTGGTGCGTGTCGGACAACCTCCGCAAGGGCGCTGCGCTGAACGCCGTACAGATCGCCGAACTGCTCGGCCGCCGTCACCTGAAGAAGGGCGACTAAGCCGATCCTCCCCGGCAACGGGGAGGGGGACCAGCGAAGCTGGTGGAGGGGGCGCGCCGCGGGGGCAACCTGTGTGGAAGCCCCCCTCCTTCAGCCCTGGCGCACCGCCACCTCCCCATACCGGGGCGGATCGGGTCACCGCCCCATATAGAGCCCCGGCCGGTGCCAGGCGAAGAGGATCAGGCTGATCGCCGCCGCGCTGATCGCCGACCAGGCCAGTTGCACACCGCTGACCACCGGGATCGCCATCGCCAGGATGAAGACGTCGAGCGCGACCTGGGTCATGCCCATATTCCAGCCGCGCTTGCGATAGAGCCAGATGGTGATGACTCCGGTCCCGCCGACCCCGGCCTGATGCCGGGCGAGTGACAAGATACCCATGCCGATCACCGTGCCGCCGACCAGCGCGGCAAAGGCAGGGTGGACCGCATCGACATGCACCGACACGCGCGTGATCGCCGACGCCGCACCGATGCCGATGTTCACGAGCACGGTCTTCACCGCGAACCGTGCGCCCATGACCTTGTGCGCGAACAGGAAGAACGGGATATTGACCAGCGTGAACAGCACACCCGCCGGCAGCGGGATCAGGTAGGACAGCAGCAGCGCGACGCCCGCGATCCCGCCCGTCACCAGCCCTGCCGCTTTCAGGAAGACGAGCCCGACGATCAGGAGCGTGCAGCCGATGAAGATCGCATAGGCATCTTCGAGCAGGCTGTGTGGACGTCCGATCGGGCTGGGCAGGCCCTCGGTGGCGAGCGTCGTGTCGGGGGCGGTGGCAGCTGCGGTCATCGAGGGTCCGGGTCAAAGGGCCGGCATCCGCTCCCGATTGGCCTGCTTCTGGCGGCAGGGGCATCGCCTTATCGCAAATGGCGCGAAAGGCCAATCTTACTCAGCGCAGGAACAACCAGCCCAGTCCCGCAATCGCCGCCAGCGCATATAGCCCACCCTGCGCCCGCAACAGATAGCCGGCGCCCAGCACGGCCGTCACCCCCAGCGCGCAGGCCGCGACGCGGTCGGCGGCGATCCGCTCCAGCACGATCAGCGCGCCGACCAGATTGGCGGCCGCATGAACGGCGATCCACAGATAGGAGGCAAAGACTCCGATCGACCCGAGCAGCGGCATCTTGATGGTCGCAAAGCCGCGCATCGTGGTGGGGAACAGGTCGGCCGCCAGATGAAAGCCGATACCGAACCCCAGCCCCGCTGCGACCGGCCAGGTCCGCAAGTCGAGCATCGCGACGTAAAAGGGCAGGACGCTGTGGATCAGCGCGCTACGGTGCTGAAGGTGCAGCGGGGTGTCGAGATCAGGAAGCCGCGTCCCGGCCGCCGTCGCGGCGGCGACGGTCGCGATCATGATCCACGGCCCGCTTCCGCCCGCGAATGCCAGGATCACCGCGAGAAGAAGAAAGAGCGACGCTGCCATGGATGGCGGCTAGCCATTTGTACTTGTTTTGTCCATGATGGCGAGTCGGCGAGTCGATAAAAAAGGCGCGGAATCCGGCGGGTTTGCGCGACCAAGCTGGGACGCCGTGTCACGGCTGTCATGCTTTGGCCGCGATCACCGCTTTCCCCGACCGGTACAATTTTTTGAGGGTGGTCGGCTCGACCCCTGCGGCATATTCCCGGCCCATGACCATGCCGACCAAGACCGGTGTCGCCTCGCTTACCGAAAAGGAGAAGCAGACCCTGCGCCTGATCGTACGCGGGCATGACGCCAAGTCGGTGGCACGGGAGTTCGGCCTGTCGGTTCACACGATCAACGAACGCCTGCGCGATGCCCGCCGCAAACTGGCCGTGTCGAGCAGTCGCGAGGCGGCGCGCCTGTTGCTGGACGAGGAAGGGGGCAGGACGCCGCCGTCACGGACCCCCGAAAATCTGGGGGACATGCCGATGGGGGAGGACCAGCCCCACCGGATGGCGGATGAAAGCCCGACGCCGGTCATCGGCGCGAGGCGCGGCATCCGCCGCCCCCGGAACCTCATCATCGGAGCGACACTCATGACCCTCGCCCTCGGCCTTATTGCCCTCAGCGGCCTGCCCCATATCGCCTCCGCACCGCCGCAAGCGGCGCCTGCGTCAACAACTGCCACCGATCCGGCGGTGGTGGAGACCGCGCAACGCTTCGTCGAGCTGATCGATCAAAGCCACTGGGCAGACAGCTACCGGCTGACCACGACCAGCTTTCGCAAGCTGAATAGCGAACAGGTCTGGGCCACGACATCGCAAAAGGTGCGGGCGCCGCTGGGCAAGCCGGTATCGCGCACCTTCCTCAGTCAGGACGATATCCCCGCACCGCCTGCCGGGTACCAGATGGTGCGGTTCAACACCCGTTTCGGCACCTCGGCACCCGTGGTCGAAACCGTGACCCTGGAACGCGAAAACGGCGAGTGGCGAGTCGCGGGTATCTACGTAGGATAGAGGCAGCGGCGGGGCGTGTACTTCGGCTTCACTCAGCGCAAACGAAGGTTGGGATCAAAGCGTGCACATCTCGCCCGATCACATTAGGAGCCTTTGTACCGCCCAACCCCGGAGACGAACCCTTGGCCGACACCGCCCCCGAAACCCGCTTCTTCGACAGCTTCGATGGAACCTCGATCGCCTGGCGCGAGATGGGGGAGGGGCGCGCGGTGGTGCTGATCCACGGCTATTTCTCCGACGCCTACACCAACTGGATTCGGTACGGCCATGCCGCCGCGATCGCGGCCAAGGGCTACCGGGTCATCATGCCCGATCTGCGCGCCCATGGCGAAAGCGGCAAGCCGCATGACCCCGCTGCCTACCCCAAGGACGCGTTGACCCGCGACGGCCATGCGCTGGTCGAGCATCTGGGGCTGACCGATTACGACCTGGGCGGCTATTCGCTGGGCGCGCGGACGGTCAGCCGGATGCTGGCGACGGGCGCGGAGCCCGGCAAGGCGATCTTTGCGGGCATGGGCCTGGAAGGGCTGCTCCACACCGATCGCCGGGTCGAGCATTTCACCAATATCCTGACGCGGCTGGGCGAACATAAGCGCGGCAGCCCCGAATGGATGGCCGAGGCGTTTCTCAAGACCACCGGCGGCGATCCGGTAGCGTTGCTGCACATCCTGAAAACCTTTGCCGATACGCCGTTGTCGGCGATCGAGGGTTTCGATCTACCGGCGCTGGTCGTGGCGGGAACCGAGGATTTCGACAATGGCGCGGCAGTCGATCTGGCCGACGCCCTACCGCGCGGTCGTTACGTCGAGATCCCCGGCAACCATATGAGTTCGGTCACCAAAGCCGAGCTGGGCGCGGCGATCGCGCAGTTCCTGACGGCTTGACGACGGCGGGCAAAGCCGCGCAACTGCACGTCATTCGCCCGTTTGGAGGGCAAATCGGGATTCCAGGGGGATAGCATGATCCGTTCCGCCGTTTCCGGCACCGTATTGGCCTTTGTGCTTGCCGGTGTCGCTCACGCCCAAAGCGCAGCGCCTGCCGCTCCGGCAACGCAGCCGCCTGCGACCGCTGCCGGGGCCGATGCCTTCGTCGCCGAGGCGGAGAAGACATTGGCTGAAAAGTCCGTCGGCGCGCAGCAGATCGCCTGGGTCAATGCGACCTATATCACCGACGATACCGACGCGCTGGCCGCCGCCTCGGGGGCGGAGATGACCGATCTGGCGGTCCGCTACGGCCTGGGCGCGGCGCGCTATCAGGCGCTGCCCGGTCTGTCCTATGACACCAAGCGCAAGCTCGACCTTCTGCGCGGCGGCATCACGCTGCCCGCTCCGACCACACCGGGGGCGGCGGCGCAGCTGTCGATGCTGACGACGCGCATGTCGTCGTCCTATGGCAAGGGCAAGGGCGTGCTGAACGGCCAGCCGATCAACGGATCAGACATCGAGGCCGCGATGGGCAGCGAGCGCGATCCCGCCAAGCTGAAGGAGATGTGGGTCAGCTGGCACGACAATGTCGGCGCGCCGATGCGCGGCGACTATGCCCAGATGACCGCACTGGCGAACCAGGGCGCCAAGGAGCTGGGCTATGCCGATGCGGGCGCGCTGTGGCGTTCGGGCTATGACATGCCGCCCGAGCAGTTTGCTCAGGTCACCGACAAGATCTGGGGCGAGCTGGAGCCGCTGTACAAGGCGTTGCACACCTATGTCCGCTGGAAGCTGAACGAGAAGTACGGCGACGCGGTGCAGGCCAAGACCGGCCCGATCCGCGCCGACCTGCTCGGCAATATGTGGGCGCAGGAATGGGGCAATATCTATGACCTCGTCGCGCCCAAGGGCGCGGGCGATGTCGGATATGACACCGGCGAGCTGCTGAAGGCCAAGGGCTATGACCCGATCAAGATGGTGAAGGCGGGCGAGGGCTTCTATTCTTCGCTGGGCTTCGCGCCGCTGCCTCAGACCTTCTGGCAGCGCTCGCAGATCACGAAGCCCGCCGACCGCGAGGTGATCTGCCACGCCTCGGCCTGGGACATCGACAATCTGGACGATATCCGGATCAAGATGTGCACGAAGGTCAACGCCGATGACTTCGTGACGATTCATCATGAGCTCGGTCACAATTACTATCAACGTGCCTATAAGGACCAGCCCTTCCTCTACAAGAACGGTGCGAATGACGGCTTCCACGAGGCGATCGGCGATACCGTCGCGCTGTCGATCACGCCCGATTATCTGGTGAAGATCGGCCTGCTCGACCCCGCTAAGGTGCCTAGCGCCGACAAGGATATCGGCCTGCTGCTGCGACAGGCGATGGACAAGGTGGCGTTCCTGCCCTTTGGTCTGTTGATCGACAAGTGGCGCTGGGGCGTATTCTCGGGCCAGATCCCTGCCAGCCAGTATCAGGCCGGCTGGGACGCGCTGCGCCTGAAGTATCAGGGTGTGGTGCCGCCCGTGGCGCGCGACGAGACCAAGTTCGATCCGGGCGCGAAATACCACATCCCCGCGGGCGTGCCCTATGCCCGCTATTTCCTCGCGCGGGTGCTCCAATTCCAGTTCTACAAGGCGGCATGTCAGCAGGCCGGGTGGAAGGGGCCGCTTCACCGCTGTTCCTTCTATGGCAATAAGGAGGTCGGCAAGAAGCTGAACGCGATGCTGGCGATGGGGCAGTCCAAGCCCTGGCCGGATGCGCTGCAGGTCTTCACCGGCAGCCGCGAGATGTCGGGCAAGGCGCTGGTCGAATATTTCGCGCCGTTGAAGACGTGGCTCGACCAGCAGAACAAGGGCAAGCCGCAGGGTTGGTGATCGATCGGCGCTCCCCGGGTTTGGCGCGGGGAGCGTCTTGACGGGTTGAGGGAGCCACTGGCGGTGACACCCCACCGTCAGGGCTTCGTCCTGTCGCTTCCCTTGCAGGGGGGAGCTTTCGACCTTTCCTACCGCCGTTCAGGCGGAACGGCGGGGGAGGGCAATCAGTCCTTCTTGTTGTCCTCGTCCCCATCCTGCTTCGCACTGCTCCCCTTGAGCGACAGCAGTGCCGCCGTCAGCCCGGCCGCGGCGGCCAGGCTCCCGAGGATCGAGGCGACACCCCATTTGCCGCCGACCCGGTCCAATCCATGCTTGCCCAGAACCGGAGCGGGTGCGGGCATGATGGCGGCGGGTTTGCGGGGGGCGGCCTTGCGCGGCGTGGCGCGCTTGCTCGAGCGCGGTTTGGGTGGGACCTTGGGCTTGGCCGGGACCTTCGCTACCTCGGCTTCCACCCCATCACTCGGCGCGTCGGTCTGGAGCGCGGCAGGATCGGCTTCCTGCGCCTTGGGAGCGGGACGCTTGCGCGGGGCGGGGGTGCCCGCCGCCTTGGGCGCGGCACGGCGGCGGGGCGGGCGTGGTTTTTTCGGCTCGGTGGTGTCGACCATGGCGAAATCCCCCATTCAAACAAGGCAGCTTCGGTTCGTCACCGTAACGCTTACGCCCGCCCCCGGTTGCCGATCAGCGGAAGGGCGGCTCGTTGAACGCGCGCAGCTTGCGGCTGTGCAGCTTATTACCCTCGCGCCGAAGCTGTTCGCACGTCTCGATGCCGATCCGCATATGCTCGCTGATCGCGCGCTCATAGAAGCGGTTGGCTTGGCCCGGCAGCTTCAACTCGCCATGCAGTGGCTTGTCCGATACGCAGAGTAGCGTGCCATAGGGCACGCGAAAGCGATAGCCCTGTGCGGCGATCGTGGCGGATTCCATGTCGATTCCGACCGCGCGGCTGAGCGAGAAGCGCAGCGCCGACTTGGAATAGCGCAACTCCCAGTTGCGATCGTCCGTTGTGACGATGGTGCCCGTGCGCAGGCGGCGCTTCAGTTCATCGCCCGACTGACCCGAGACGATTTCGGCGGCTTTGGCGAGCGCGACCTGGACCTCCGCGATGGCGGGCACCGGAATTTCGGGTGGCAGGACATCGTCGAGCACATGGTCGTCGCGAAGATAGGCATGGGCCAGCACATAGTCGCCGATCCGCTGGCTCGGCCGCAGCCCGCCGCAATGCCCGATCATCAGCCACGCCTCGGGCCGCATCACCGCCAGATGGTCGCAGATCGTCTTGGCGTTGGACGGGCCGACGCCGATATTGACCAGTGTGATGCCCGTGCCGTCCTTGGCGACCAGGTGATAGGCGGGCATCTGATGCCGCCGCCATGCGCTGTCGGTGACGATCTTGTCGACATCCTCGGGCCGTTCGATGACGATCCCGCCTGCGCCCGACAGAGCGGTGAAGCGCGAGCCTTCGCCCAGCTGCGACGCGCCCCAACGGACGAACTCGTCGACATAGCGGTGGTAATTGGTGAACAGCACATAGCGCTGGCAATGTTCGGGCGGCGTGCCGGTGTAGTGGCGCAGCCGCGCGAGCGAGAAGTCGGTGCGCAAGCCGTCGAACAGCGCCAGCGGCCGGTTGCCGTCGGCGGTCATCCACAGGCCGTCCGCAATCTCGTCGCCGATATGCGCCAGTTCCGTGGCGGGGAAGAAGCGCGCCAGTTCGCTCGCGGATACCGTGTCGAGGCTCAACGCGTGGCCGGGATCGAGGACATAAGGGAAGGGAATTTCCTGCCGACCCGGCACGGCCTCGACCGAGACGTCGTAATCCTCGATCAGCAGCGTCAGTTGCTCGACCAGATAATCCTTGAACAGCGTCGGCTTGGTAACGCTGATCCGATAGTCACCCGGCGATACCAGGCGGCCGAAGGACCGCATCGGGGTCGGGCGGCCGCCTTCGCCGCGAAAGATCAGCCGGATTTCGGGATAGGCGAAACAGCCTTGCGCACGATCCTCCAGCGTGGGCGCGGTGCCGTCGCGGAGATAAAGGGTCAGCGCCTCCTTCAGTCGCGTCACGGAGGCGGTGTAAAGGCGGTCGAGTTCTTCGACGATCTGGACAGCTTGAGTCATCGGACAGAGCTAAGCCCAGATACGCAGGCTGGCAAGCGGGCGCGGACGATGCCGGATCGTCCGCGCGCCAAAAAGGTGTCAGGCCCCCTGCGCCGAATTCTCGTCATCGCCGGGGGTGCGCAGCTTCGACGCGCCGAAGGCCGCGCCTGCGACGGCAGCCGCCACGCCCGCCGCGATTCCCGCAGCGGCGTAAGGGTGTTCCTTCATCTTGCCACCCGCCGCCTTGGCGGCGCCCTGCGCCTTTTCGGTGAAGCTCTTGGGCTCCGCCTGCTTCTCGGGGGGGACATAGGTGGTCATGGCCAAAGCTCCTGTCATTATGCCGGTCCGTGATGGCCAAAAAACGCCCGACGATCCCGCACTGTTCCACCCGCGATCCGACCGCTGGTGCGCTTGGCCCGATCAGAGGACGGAGAGGAGATGCTCGGCAGAGCTGACCTTGAACTCGCCCGGCGCCTCGACGAAAAGCTGTTCCACGACGCCGTCATGGACCAGCATGGTATAGCGCTGGCTGCGCGTGCCCATGCCGAATTTGGACCCGTCCAGCGTCAGGCCGATCGCCTTGGCGAAGTCGGCATTGCCGTCGGCCAACATGGTGATGGCGGTCGCGTCGTTGACCTGGCGCCAGGCCTTCATGACGAACGCGTCGTTGACGGCGGTGCAGGCGATCTCATCGACCCGCTTGGCCCTTATTGCATCCGCCTGGGCAATGAAGCCGGGCAAATGCTGCGCGGAGCAGGTGGGGGTGAAGGCACCCGGTACCGCGAACAGCGCGACGCGCCGCCCCGCGAAATAGTCGGCCGTTTCGACCTGTTCGGGGCCTTCGTGCGTCACCTTGACCAGCATGGCATCGGGCAGGCGGTCTCCGACCTTGATCGTCATCGTGCACATCCTTCGGGCTTTGCCGCAGCACCGTGCCGGGGCGAGCGCGTTCATGGCGCACACGGCGTATAGATTTCAAGCATGGCGGGGCGGTGCAGCGATGCCTATAGTCCAAGGCGTGCATCAACTGACCTATCTCTCCGGCCAATTCCTCCTGGCCCTGCCTGGCATGGCCGACCCTCGTTTCGAACATGCCATCATTGCCATCTGCGCCCATGACGAGGGCGGGGCGCTCGGCATCGGGCTGGGCGCGACGATCGACGGCATCGGTTTCCACACCTTGCTCGACCAGTTCGAGATCGAACATGGCGATATCCCCGACGCGCCGGTCCATTATGGCGGCCCGGTCGAGCCCCGGCGCGGCTTCGTGCTGCACAGCCATGACTGGCAGGGGCAGGACAGCGTCGATGTCGGCGGCTGCTGGGTCCTGTCGAGCACGGTCGACGTGCTGCGCGCCATCGCCGAGGGGAACGGACCGTCGCAATGGATCGTCGCATTGGGCTATGCCGGGTGGGACGCCGGTCAGCTGGAGAAAGAGCTGGGCGAACCCGGTTGCTGGTTCAATGTCGGGGGCGAGCCGAAAATCCTGTTCGACGTGTCCGCCGAGGATCGCTGGCAGGCGGCTTTCGGTGCGGCCGGGGTTGATCCGCGCCAGCTGGTGACGGGCGGCGGGACGGCCTGACGGCGAAGTCGACAAAACGATATAAAGATATCTTTATATTTGATCCCTAAGGCGATCGCCGCTAAGGCGGGCGCCGTGCCGATCGGCGTGCGCGCGCGTCTTGGTCGGCCCCATTTTGCACGGAGTTTCGTCGTGTCCACGACTGCTGCCACCAAGAACGATTACGTCATCAAGGACATCAGCCTCGCTGATTTCGGCCGCGCCGAGATCAAGATCGCCGAAACCGAGATGCCCGGCCTGATGGCCCTGCGCGAGGAATTCGGCGCTGCTCAGCCGCTCAAGGGCGCGCGCATCACCGGCTCGCTGCACATGACGATCCAGACCGCCGTGCTGATCGAGACGCTGACCGCGCTCGGCGCCGATGTGCGCTGGGCGACCTGCAACATCTTCTCGACCCAGGACCATGCCGCCGCCGCGATCGCCGCTGCCGGCATCCCCGTCTTCGCCGTGAAGGGCGAGACGCTGGCTGAATATTGGGATTATGTCGGGGACATCTTCGACTGGGACAAGAATGGTGACGGCACCACCGCCAACATCATCCTGGACGATGGCGGCGACGCGACCATGTTCGCGCTGTGGGGCGCCAAGCTGGAAGCCGGTCAGACCTTCGGCGAGCCGGAGAATGAGGAAGAGGTCGAGTTCCAGCGTTCGGTCAAGGCGTTCATCGCCAAGAAGCCGGGCTATCTGACCCAGACCGTCAAGAACCTGAAGGGCGTTTCGGAAGAGACGACGACCGGCGTTCACCGCCTGTACGAGATCGCGAAGAAGGGCGAACTGCCGTTCCCCGCCATCAACGTCAACGACTCGGTGACGAAGTCGAAGTTCGACAACCTGTACGGCTGCAAGGAATCGCTGGTCGACGCCATCCGTCGTGCCACCGACGTCATGCTGGCGGGCAAGGTTGCCGCGGTTGCCGGTTTCGGCGACGTGGGCAAGGGCTCGGCCCAGTCGCTCCGCAATGGCGGCGCGCGCGTGCTCGTGACCGAGATCGACCCGATCTGCGCACTGCAGGCGGCGATGGAAGGCTTCGAGGTCGTGACCATGGATGAGGCCGTGAAGCGCGCCGACATCTTCGTCACCGCGACCGGCAATGCCGACGTCATCACCGCCGATCACATGAAGGCGATGAAGCCCATGTCGATCGTCTGCAACATCGGCCACTTCGACTCCGAGATCCAGATCGCGGCGCTGTCGAACTACAAGTGGACCGAAGTGAAGCCCGGCACCGACCTGGTCGAATTCCCGGACGGCAAGCAGATCATCGTGCTGGCCAAGGGCCGCCTGGTGAACCTGGGCTGCGCGACCGGCCACCCGTCCTTCGTCATGTCGGCCTCGTTCACCAACCAGACGCTCGCCCAGATCGAGCTGTGGACCAAGGGCGAGAACTACAAGAACGACGTGTACGTTCTGCCCAAGCACCTCGATGAGAAGGTCGCCGCGCTCCACCTCGAAAAGCTGGGCGTCCAGCTGTCGAAGCTGAGCGAGAAGCAGGCCGCCTATATCGGCGTGCCGGTCGAAGGCCCGTTCAAGCCGGATCATTATCGCTACTGATCCCGCATCGAGGTTTTTGCTCGAATGAGAGGGCCGTCCGAAAGGGCGGCCCTTTTTTCTTTGGCGGAACGCCGCGTCCTGGCGTCTTGGTTATGGCGTATCGCGAGCCGATCGGGCTAGAGATGCGTGGATGCAATGTTTCGGCACGGCCCCTCTCGGATGATTGCGATCGGTGATACCGAGGCGGTCCTGTTGGGCGCAGTGGCCTGCGCGCTGATCCTGATCGGCATGGTCCTGCTCTATCTGGGCGCGCGCGCGCGCGCCGAGGCGGCGACGGTGCGGCTGGAACGCGACCGGCTCGACGCCATGCTGCGTGCAGGCCCCGCCCAGGCGATGGTGATGCGCAGCGACGGGCGGATCGAAATGCCACGGCGGCTGGCGGACTGGCTCGGCCTCGCCGACGTCGCGCGCTTTCTGGAAGAACTGACCTATGACGATGCCGGGCTGAGCACCGAAGATCAGTCGCTGCTGGCCGCCGACCTGACCGCCGCGCAGAAGACCGGGCGTCGCTTTCGCCGGATCGTCCGGCCGCAAGGTTCGTCCCGCACCCTGTTGTTCGATGGCGCACGGGCGCCCGCCCATCAGGGCGCGGCCGGAGAGGTCGTCATCTGGGTCTTCGACATGACCGAGGCGCAGGACGAGATCGCCCGGCTCGACGGCGAGGCGCGGCGACTGGGCGACGCATTTCAGGCGCTGACCGGACTGATCGAGGCGGCACCGCTGCCTATGTGGTATCGCGGGCCCGATCTGCGGCTGGCGATGGTCAACACCGCTTATGTCGAAGCGGTCGAGGGCCGGGACGCCGCCGATGTCGTCGGGCGCGGACTGGAACTGGTCGAAGGATCGGGGCGGGGCGGACCGCTGGCGGGCGCAGCGGCGGCGCGCGACCGGGGGCGACCCCATGAGCAGGTGTTGCCCGCGACGATCGACGGTGCGCGGCGGGCGCTGCGTATCTATGATGTGCCGTTGCCGACCGGCGGAATTGCCGGCTTTGCGGTCGATATCGAGGATCTGGAACAGTCGCGCGCGGGCGCCAAGCGCTTTGCCGAGGCGCAGCGGGCGATGCTCGATCGGCTTTCGGCGGCGGTCGCGCATTTCGGACCCGATCGCGGCCTCGTCTTTTGCAACCAGCCTTTCCGCCGCATGTTCGCGATGCGTGCCGAGTGGCTGGCCGATCATCCCGAATTCGACCGCGTCCTGGAACGGATGCGCGAGGCCAATCGCAGCCCCGAAGTCCGCGACTTCCCCGGCTGGAAGGCTGAGCGCGTCGGCTGGTTCCGCCAGGCGAGCGGCGGGATCGAGGAGCAATGGCATCTGCCCGGTGGCACGCATCTGCGCGTCGTGGCGCAGCCGCTTCCCGATGGCGGTCTGCTGATGATCTTCGAGGATCGGACCGAGGAAGTGCAACTTGCTTCCGCCCGCGACACGCTGCTGCGCGTGCGGACCGCGACCTTCGACAATCTGTTCGAGGCATTGGGCGTGTTCGCCGCCGATGGCCGGTTGCAACTGTGGAACAACCGTTTTCGAGCGCTTTGGGGCCTGGAAGAGGAATTCCTGACCGGCCATCCGCGGGTCGATCATTTTGCCGATCGGGTGGCTGGACGGCTGGCGACGCCGGGCCGTTCTGCGCTGATCGTCGATCTGGTCCGCTCGGCGACCATTGAGCGGCAGCAACGCGGTGGCCGTGTCACCTTTGCCGATGGACGACATTTCGAATTTGCGGGCGTGCCCCTGCCCGACGGCAATGCGTTGTTCACCCTGCTCGACATCACCGATAGCAGACGTGCCGAGCAAGCCTTGCGCGATCGGGCCGACGCGCTGGAGGCGGCGGACAAGGTCAAGACGGCCTTCGTCGCCAATATGAGCTATGAGCTGCGCACGCCGCTGACCTCGATCAGCGGGTTTGCCGAGATGCTGCATGGTGGCTTTGCCGGGGCTTTGCCCGAGACCGCGACGACCTATGTCGAGGCGATCCTCGAATCCACCGAGCGGCTGGGCCTGCTGGTCGACGATGTACTCGATCTGACCCGCAGCCAGGCCGATGCGGATATCGTGCGGGACGATGTCGAACTCGCCCGCGTCGCGCGTGCGGCGGCCGATACGATCCGGCCGATCGCGGGACGGCGCAAGCTGGACTTCGCGGTCGAAATCCAGCGGTCGCTGGGTCGCGTCACCGGCGATCGCCGCCGGCTGCAGGAGGTGATCGAGCATCTTCTTCGCCACGCGGTCGAACAGACGCCGGACGGGGGACGTATCCTGCTCCACGCCGATGGCGATTCGGGTCGCGCCCGTATCGTCGTGTCAGACGATGGGCAGGGAATGGACGAACAGGCGGTCGCCCGCGCCTTTGACCGTTTCGCCGAGCCGGGGATCAAGGCGACCGGCGAGCGTGCGCTGGGTCTGGGCCTGCCGCTCGCCAAGCAGTTCGTCGAGGCGCATGGCGGGACCATCACCCTGCTGTCCGCCCCGGGCGAGGGGACACTGATCACCGTCGAACTGCCCCGGCGCGTGACGGAAAAGGACAAGGGATGACGATCCGGCTGGCCGATGCCGCCGCCACCGAGGACTTCGGTCGGCGCCTCGCCGCGCATATTCGACCGGGGGACGTGGTCACACTGACCGGTATGCTGGGCGCTGGGAAAACGAGCCTCGCGCGCGGACTGCTTGCCGCGCTGGGTCTGCCGGGCGAGGCGCCCAGTCCCAGCTTCGCCATCGTCCAGCCCTATGCCCCGCCCGAGACGGCGATCCCGGTCCTACACGTCGATCTCTACCGGCTCGACGGACCCGAGCAGATGGAGGAACTTGGGCTGGACGAGGCGCTGTGGGACTCCGCCCTGATTGTCGAATGGCCCGACCGGGCGGGGGAGGGCGCCTGGCCGCAAGCGCTGGCGCTGACCCTCGACATGGATGTGCGCGGCGGACGTATCTTGACAGCGCAGGTCCCCTCGGGCTGGGAAACGCGATGGCCGATATGACCCCTCCGGCGGATGCCGCCGCCTTTCTGACGATGCTGGGATGGGAAGGGGCAGCGATCGTCCCGCTCGCCGGTGACGCGTCGTTCCGCCGTTATTTCCGGGTGACGCTGGGCGCGCGCCGCGCGGTGCTGATGGACGCACCGCCGCCGCATGAGGACCCGCGCCCGTTCATCGCCATCGCGCGCTGGCTGGTCGGTCGGGGTTTCGCGGCGCCCGCAATCCTGGGCGTCGACGAGGATCGCGGCCTGGTCCTGATCGAGGATTTCGGCGACGATCGGATGCGCGAGGCGATCGAGGCCGATCCCGATGCGACGGTCAAGCTGTACAGCGATGCGGTCGACCTTCTGGCTGCGCTGCGCCGCCACGCGCCCGAGGGGCTGGCCCCCTATGACGCCACCGTGCTCCATCGCGAGGTCGGGCTGTTCCCCGAATGGTACACGCCCGCTGTCGGCCTCGACGTCGATGTGGAGGGCTATCGCGCCGCGTGGGATCAGGTTTTCGCGCACGCCATCACCGACCATCCCGTGACCGTATTGCGCGACTATCATGTAGAGAATTTGATGTTGGTCGGGCCGGAGCGCACGCTCGGCCTGCTGGACTTCCAGGATGCGCTGGCCGGGCATCCCGCCTATGATCTCGTCTCGCTGCTCCAGGATGCGCGCCGCGATGTCGAGCCGTCGATCGAACAGGCGATGCTGCAACGCTATCTGGCCACGACCGGCGAGGGCGATGCGTTGCTGAACGCCTATCACGTACTGGGCGCACAGCGGAACGCCAAGATTATCGGCATCTTCACCCGGCTTTGGAAGCGCGACGGCAAGCCGCGTTACCCGACGCTGTGCCCGCGTGTCTGGGCCTATCTGGAGCGCGATCTGTCGCAGCCGGTGCTGGCGCCGGTCGCGGCCTGGTTCGACGACAATGTGCCGCCCGAACTGCGCGGCGATCCCAAGGTGCTGTCCCGATGACCCGGCAACTCTCGCTCCGCCCGACACCTTCGGGTCAGGTGCCGCGCACCGCGATGGTGATGGCGGCGGGCCTGGGCAAGCGGATGCGCCCGCTGACCGCGACGCGGCCGAAGCCGCTGGTGTCGGTGGCGGGCAAGCCGCTGATCGATCATGTGTTCGACCGGCTGATCGCCGCTGGGGTCGAACGCGCGGTGGTCAATGTCCACTATCTCGCCGACCAGCTGGAAGCGCATCTGAAGGATCGCTTTCCGGGAATAGAGGTCATCATTTCGGACGAGCGCGAACAGCTGCTCGAAACCGGTGGCGGGCTGGTCAAGGCCAAGCCGCTGCTGGGCGACGATCCCATTCTGGTCATCAACAGCGACAATCTCTGGATCGACGGGCCGGTCGATGCGATCCGCCTGCTCGCTTCGCGCTGGGACGCGGCGACGATGGACGCGCTGCTGCTCATGGTCCCGCTGGCGCGCGCGCATAACCATGAAGGGCAGGGCGATTTCCATCTGGGTGCCGATGGCCGCATCACCGCGCGGCGTCAGCGCAGTCGCGTCGCGCCCTTTTCCTATACCGGGCTCCAGATCCTGCACCCGCGCCTGATCGCCGACGCGCCCGCGGGGCCGTTTTCGACCAACCTCTTCTGGGACCGTGCGATCGCAGCGGGTCGGGCTTACGGTCAGGTCCATCAGGGCCTGTGGTTCGATGTCGGCACGCCCCGCGCCATTCCCCAGACGGAGCTGATCCTCGCGGATGGCTGAGCCGCGGCGCCCGAGATTGCACACCATCCCGGCGCATCGCGGCTTTGCCGATGCGCTGGTTGCCGGGTTGATGCGGCGCAGCGGGGGTGATCCGCTGACGCTGGCGCAGGGCATGATCCTGCTGCCGACCAACCGCGGCGTCCGCGCGGTGACCGAGGCGTTCGTGCGCGCCAGCGGCGGCGGCTTGATCCTGCCGCGCATGGTGGCGCTGGGCGACCCCGAACTGGGCGAGGCGGCGGGTTCCGCGCTTGATCCGGCGGATGCCGACGCGCCGCCGCCCCCGGCCATTTCGCCCTCAGCCCGGCGGATGATCCTGGCGCGCCTGGTCGAGCAGGAGCGGCAGCGCGCGGGTCATCCCGTGACGGCGGCCGAGGCCGTGCGGCTGGCGGGCGATCTGGCGCGGACGCTGGACCAGATGCTGGTCGAGGAGGTCGATCCCGCCGAACTCGCCGCGCTCGACCTCGGCCCCGAACTGACCGAACATTGGCAATCGGCGCTGGCGACCTTCTCGGTGGTGCTCGACCGTTGGCCCGCGGTGCTGGAGCGGATGGGACGGATCGATGCCGCCCGTCGTCGGACGCTGCTGCTCGACCGGATCAGCGCGCGGTGGCGGGACGCGCAGCCCGCTGGGTTCGTCTGCGCGGCGGGCGTCACCGATACGGCGCCTGCGGTCGCGCGGCTGCTGCGCTGCGTGTCGGAAATGCCGGGCGGCTCGGTGGTGTTCGCCGGGCTCGACCTGACCATGCCGGATGAAGAATGGAGTGCGCTCGGCCCGCACAAGCCCGATCCTGACACCGGCCGCACCCGCCGTTCGATCGAGACGCATCCCCAATATGCGCTCAAACTCCTGCTCGACCGGATGGGCGTCGGGCGGGGCGAGGTGACGGTCTGGCGTGGCGGCGGCGATTATGACGCCGGTGCAGCGCGCGGGCGGGCCATCGCCAACGCCATGGCCCCGGCGGATTTCACCGGCAAATGGACCGATCTGCCCGCCGAGGACCGGCGATTGTCGGGCGTCTCCACGATCGAACTGGCTACCCCGGCCGAGGAAGCGCAGGCGATCGCGCTGGCGCTGCGCGAGGCGATCGAGGAGCCGGGGCGTACCGCTGCGCTCGTGACGCCCGACCGCGCCCTGGCGCGGCGGGTTGCGGCACATTGTCGGCGCTGGGGGATACTGATCGACGATACGGCGGGGCGGCCCTTGTCGATCCTGTTGCCCGGCACCTTCCTGCTGCAACTCGCCGAGGCGGCGGCGCAGCATTTCGCGCCGCTGCCGCTCCTCGCGCTTCTCAAACATCCGCTGATCCACGGCAATATGGAGCGGGTCGAGTGGCTGGATGGCGTGCGCGCGCTCGACAAAGCCCTGCGCGGCCCGCGCCCCGCGCCGGGGCTGGGGGGGATCGCCGCGCATGTCGCCGACAAGCTGACCGCCTCGGCCTTCTGGGCCAAGGCCGCGCCGATGCTGGAGGCGGTCGGGCGGACCTTTGGCGATGGGCCGCAGGGCCTGCGCAGCCTGCTCGCCTGCTTGCGTGAGTGTGGGCAGACCTTGTGCGGCGACGCGTTGTGGACCGGCCCGGCGGGACGCGCCGCGGCCGAGTTCCTGGCGGGTTACGAGGAGGAGGCCGATCACGGCCCCGCGCGCGTCGACCCGGCCGAGCTTCCCGGCCTTCTCCGCAGCCTTTTCGACGAGATCGCGGTCCGCGCCATCCCGCGCGAGGGGCAGCATCCGCGCCTCGCCATCTACGGCCCCATCGAGGCGCGGCTCCAGACCGCCGATCTGATGATCGCGGGCGGTTTGAACGAGGGCGTATGGCCGGGGCGGCCCGCGCCCGATCCGTGGCTGGCCCCGCGTATCCGCTCGCTATTGGGGCTGGTCGGGCTGGAACAGCGGATCGGTATCGCCGCGCATGATCTGGCGCAGGCGATGGGCGCGCCGCGTGCGATCCTGACCCGCGCGCGCCGCGATGCGAGCGGGCCGACGCTCGCCTCGCGCTTCTGGCTACGCTTGCAGGCCATGGCGGGCGAGCGGTTCGAAGCGCATCCGAACCTGGCGCGCTGGGCGGTCGAGCTGGACCGGCCGGAGGATTACGCCCCCGTCGACCGACCCGCGCCCAAGCCGCCCGCTGCACTTCGGCCGACTGCCATCTCCGTTACGGAGGTCGATCGGCTGAAGGCGGATCCTTACGCCTTCTACGCGCGCCGGGTGCTGCGTCTGTCGCCGCTCGACCCGGTGGATGCTGATCCCAGTGCGGCGTGGCGTGGTACCGCCGTCCACGACATTCTGGAGACGTGGTGGAAGGAGGACCGCTGCGACGTCGAGGCGCTGCGCCCCCGCGCGCTGGCGATGCTACGCGACCAGAACACCCATCCGATGATGAGGGCGCTGTGGCAGCCGCGCCTGATCGAGGCGATCGACTGGATTGCCAAGGAAGTCGCCATCAAGGCCGCGGAAGGCCGCCACGTCCTGAGCGCGGAAGGCAAGGGCGAGGCCAAGCTGGCGGGTGTCACGTTGACGGGGCGGTTCGATCGGATCGACAAGGCGGCGGACGGATCGTTGGTGGTGATCGATTACAAGACCGGCAAACCGCCCTCGACGACGGCGGTGCGCGAGGGGTTCAGCTTGCAGCTGGGCCTGCTCGGCCTGATCGCCGAGCGTGGCGGGTTTGAGGGCGTGTCCGGCAAGGCGGGCGGGTTTGAATATTGGTCGCTGGGGCGTGGGCGCGAAGGGCTGGGCTATATCGCTACGCCGGTCGATCCGGACGGCAAGCGTGAACGTATCCGCACCGACGAGTTCGTCGGCATCGCGGCCGCGAACTTCGCCGAGGCGGCGGGCCAGTGGCTGACCGGCGATGCGCCGTTCACCGCCAAGCTGGTGCCGGAATATGCGCCCTATGCGGAATATGACCAGCTGATGCGGCGGGATGAATGGTATGGCCGTGATCGGTAAATCCCCACCTTCGTTCGCACCGGGCAAAGTTGAGGCGCACGGGATGACTATCCTTCTGGGCGAGGGCGGGGCGTGGCCTCCGACTTCGCTCAGGCTGAGCGGGGTAAGGGGCGTTTTCCGAACGGCCGGTCGCCAGGAACAAGTCGCATGAGCGCCCGCCCCATGGCCAACCTCCCCCCGCTGAAGGGCGATCAGGCCGCCGCGAGCGATCCCGCCGCGCATGTCTGGCTGTCCGCCTCGGCAGGCACCGGCAAAACGCAGGTGCTCGCCGCGCGCGTGTTTCGCCTGCTGCTGCGCGGCGTGGCGCCCGAAGCGATCCTTTGCCTGACCTTCACCAAGGCCGGCGCGGCCGAAATGGCGCAGCGGATCAACGGTCGCCTCGCCGCCTGGGTGCGGATGCCCGAGACCGAGCTGTTCGCCGATCTCAAGGCGCTGGGCGAGACCGCGACGCCGGAGCTGCGCGAACGGGCGCGGACATTGTTCGCGCGCGTGCTCGACGCGCCGGGCGGGGGGCTTCGCATCCAGACCATTCACGGCTTTTGTCAGGGCCTGCTCGCCGCCTTCCCGGTCGAGGCGGGTCTGGCCCCCGGATTCCGACCGCTGGAGGCGCGCGAGGAGGCGGTACTGGCGCGCGAGGCGCTGGCCCGGATGCTGGAAACCGCCGAGCGCGAAGGGCGGGTGGGGCTCGTCGAAACAGTGGGTGCGCTGTCGCTGCGGCTCGGCGAGGGCGGAGCGGAGGCGTTCCTGGCCGCCTGTGCCCGCGCGCCCGGCTCGCTGGAAGCGCTGCCGACCGGCATCCAGCCGTGGCTCCGCCGCGCGCTCGACCTGCCCTCGGGCGACATCGACGAGGCGATTGCCGAAGGTGTCGAGGAGATCGACGAGGATGCGGTCGTCCGGCTGGCGGGCGCGAACCGCGCCTGGGGCACCGCGACCGGCGACAAGGCGGCGGCGACCTTGGAGCGCTGGATCGGCAGCGATCGCGCAGGCCGGGTGGCCTTGCTCGATGAGCTGGTGGGCACGGTCTTCACCGCCAAGGGTGAGCCCCGCAAGGCGTCCAAGAAGCTGACCGATGCCGACCCCGATTATGAGGAGATGGCGCGCGAACTGGGTGAGGCGTGTCGTCATCTGCTGGGCCTCGCGGCGCGGGCACGTCATGCCGATCTGCTCGCCGACGCGCTGACCGTGGGGCGTGACTATGCGCGCGCCTATACCCTATCCAAGCGCGCCATCGGTGCGGTCGATTTCGACGATCTGATCCGCACCACGGTCGAACTGCTCGAACGGCCGGGGATCGGCGAATGGGTCCGCTATAAGCTGGACCAGGTGACCGAGCATGTCCTGATCGACGAGGCGCAGGATACCAACGCGCATCAATGGCGGATCGTGCGAGCCCTGGCCGACGAATTTTTCGTCGGGCGCGGGCTCTATGCGCCCTCGACGCGAACGCTGTTCACTGTCGGCGACCACAAACAGGCGATCTTCGGATTCCAGGGCACCGACCCGATCAACTTCCGGGCGGCCGAGCTGCATTTTTCGCGCCGCGCCGGGGAGGTGGCGGGGGATGACGAGTGGCCACCGGAGGAGCGCGGCCTCCCCTTCAATCAATTGTCGCTGACCCACAGTTTTCGCTCGACCACCCCGATCCTGGAGTTTGTCGACGCCGCGATCGAGGCGCTGGGCGAGCCCGGAATGGGCATGGGCCACGAGGTCGAACGTCACGCCAGCGAGGTGAAAGGCCCCGGCCGCGTCACGCTCTGGCCGCCGGTCGTGGCGGGCGGCAGCGACGAGGACGAGGAAGGCTGGATCGATGATGCGGTGCGCAAGGTGGCCACCGACATCGCGCGCGCCGTCCGCCGCTGGCTGGATGACGGCGTCATGCTGGAAAGCAAGGGCCGCCGCCTTGAACCGCAGGATATCATGATCCTGGTCAAGCGACGCGGCGATCTCGCCTCGCTGATCGTCGCGCGGCTCTATGCCGAAGGGGTGCCGGTGGCGGGTGTCGACCGGCTGCGGCTGAACGCGCCGCTGGCGGTGCAGGATTTGCTGGCGACGGTGCGGTTCGCGCTCCAGCCGGAGGATGACCTGTCACTCGCCTCGTTGCTGGTATCGCCGTTGATCGGCTGGTCGCAGGATCGGTTGATGGCAGCGGGACACCGCGCGCGCGGATCGCTCTGGGCGCATTTGACGCGCACCTTGCCCGCCGAGGATCTGGCGCCGCTTCGCCAGATGCTGTCTCGGGCCGACGTGTCTACGCCGTACCAGTTTCTGGAGGAATTGCTGTCGGGGCCGCTCGATGGGCGGCGCAAGCTGATCCGTCGGCTTGGAACCGAGGCGCGCGATCCGATCGAGGAGTTGCTCAACGCCGCGCTGACCTTCGAAAGCACGACGACGCCCTCGCTCCAGCGCTTCCTCGACTGGTTCGATCGCGGCGATGTCGAGATCGTGCGCGACCCCTCCGCGCCGCTCGACGCGGTACGGGTGATGACCGCGCACGGGTCCAAGGGGTTGCAGGCGCCGCTGGTCATCCTTGCCGACGCCACCGCCGATCCGACCGCTTCGCCCCGCTCGATCCTGCGCTGGATGCCCGAGCCCGGCGCGCTGCCGATCCCGGTCTTCCCCCCGCGCGCCGAGGAGCGGGGCGGGCCGCTCGATGCGGTAGCGGCCGAGATCGCCGCGCGCGAACTGGCCGAGCATTGGCGGCTCTTCTACGTCGCAGCGACTCGGGCCGAGGAACAGTTGGTGGTCACGGGGGCGCTCGGCAAGCGGGCGGCCGAGGTGCCACCGCTGCACAGTTGGTACGCCACCTGCGCCCGCGCGATGACTGCGCTGGGTGTGCCGGAGGTAGAGCCGGGCGACGGCCAATCCCGCCTGTTCCTCGGCACGAAGCCACTGTCGCCGGTCGCCCCGCGCGCGGATGTCGTCTCGGTGTCAGAGGTGCGCAAGGAAACGAAGCTACCCGAATGGATCCATGCGCCCGCGCCGCAGGAATCGCGACCGCCGCGTCCGCTCGCCCCCTCGCAACTGGGCGAAGACATGGTCGCCGATCCGCCACCGACGCCTGCAATGCGCATCGCCGCCGAGCGCGGGCGGCTGATCCATTGCCTGCTCGAACGCGTGCCGCCGGTCGCCCCCGAACAGCGACGGGGGGCCGCGGAGCGCTGGCTGACCCAGGCGGCGGGCGTCGAGGATGCGGCCTTGCGTGCGGACGTGACCGATGCCGTTTTCGCGATCCTCGATGATCCGGCCTATGGCCCGCTATTCGGTCCCGGATCGCTGGCAGAGGCGCCGATCGCAGCAACGCTGGCCAATGGGCTGGTCGTATCCGGGCGGGTCGATCGACTGCTGATCGGTGCCGAGGGGATACGGCTGATCGACTATAAGACCGGGCGGCGCGCCCCGGGCGGGATAGGGGACGTGCCGGTGTTCCATCTGGCGCAGATGGCCGGCTATGCCGCCGCACTGGAGGTGATCTTTCCGGGACGCCCCGTGTCGGTCGCGTTGCTCTACACGGCCGGCCCGCGCCTCATCACCGTGCCCGAGGCGGTGCTGGCCATCCACAAGCCCGGCTATCGGGGCGGGGAGCAAAGCTTGGCCCTCGGTGGTTGAGCGGCGGTGCTCGGCGTCTTAAATCAACGGCAATTCAAGGAGTGAATGGAACATGGCAACCAAGCAGATCACCGACGCCAGCTTTGAAGCGGACGTCCTGAACTCCGACAAGCCGGTGCTGGTCGATTTCTGGGCCGAGTGGTGCGGACCGTGCAAGATGATCGGCCCCTCGCTGGAGGAGCTGTCCGAGGAACTGGGCGAGCAGGTGACGATCGCCAAGCTGAACATCGACGACAATCCCGATGCGCCCGGCCGTTACGGCGTGCGTGGCATTCCGACGATGATCCTGTTCAAGGGCGGTGCCGCCGCCGCGACCAAGGTCGGTGCCGAGCCCAAGGGCCGGATCAAGGCCTGGCTCGAAGGCGCACTGTAAGACAGGGGCAGGAAGGTCTCTGCGAGGCTCCGTGCCCGCCCCAAACCCCTCCCGCCTGCGGGAGGGGCTTTTTTATGTCCTGCGCTTTCCCAACGGCACGCCCCTCCCGCAAGCGGGAGGGGCTTTTGTTTGGGCTCAGCTCAGCGGGATCATCACCACGTCGCGAAACGGAGAACGCGCCTGCAGCGCCGCATACCAGCGCTCCAAATTCGGCCGCGAGGGCCGCTCGACCGGCATCTGGAACCAGGTATGGACATAGGCCGCGACCGGAATATCGCCGACCCCGAACGCCTCACCCGACAGCCATTCCTGCCGCCCCAGCACATCGTCCAGGATGGCTGATAGTCCCGCCGCCCGCGCAACGCTCCGTTCGACCAGCGCCGTATCGCGCTTATCGGCTTCGGTACGCACCATCTGGAAGAAGATCGGCCGGATCGCATCGGCCCAGGTAAAGCTCCAGTCCATCCACCGTTCCACCGACGCTCGCGCTTTTGGATCGGTCGGATAGAATGCCTCGCCACCATGGTTGGCCGCCAGATAGCGCAAAATGCTGTTCGACTCCCACAGCACGAAGCCTTCATCCTCGATCGTCGGGATCAGCGCATTGGGGTTGAGCGCGCGGTACGCCTCGTCCATCCCGAATGCGCCGCCGACATCGCGGCGGTCATAGGTCAGCCCCATTTCCTCGGCCAGCCAGACGACCTTCTTGACGTTGTGCGAGTTGATCCGGCCCCAGATGGTCAGCATCCGCCTCAGCTCCGATAATCGGCGTTGATCGAGATATAGCCGTGCGTCAGGTCGCAGGTCCAAACCGTCGCGACGCCTTCGCCCAGGCCCAGATCGACGCCGACCGCGATCTCCTGCCCCTTCAGATGCGCGGCCACCGGCGCTTCGTCATAGCCCTCGACCGCCAGACCGTCCTTGGCCACCAGCGTCTCGCCGAAGCGGATCGACAGCTTGTCGCGCTCGGCCGGTTCGCCCGCCTTGCCGACCGCCATGACGACGCGACCCCAATTGGCGTCCTCGCCCGCGATCGCGGTCTTCACCAGCGGCGAGTTGGCGATCGACATGGCGATGCGGTGCGCCGAGCGGTCGCTCTCTGCGCCCTCGATGCGAATTTCGATCAGCTTGGTCGCGCCCTCGCCGTCGCGCACGACCAGTAGCGCCAGTTGATGGCACAGATCGGCCAGCGCCGCGCGGAAAGCGTCGGCCCCGTCGCTCTCGTCATCGACCAGCGGCGCATTGCCTGCCTTGCCCGTAGCAAAGGCCAACACCGTGTCGCTGGTCGAGGTGTCGCCATCGACCGTGATGCACGAGAAGCTGCGGCCATTGGCGGCGGAAAGCGCGCGTTGCAGGAACTCCGGCGCGACGGCGGCGTCGGTGAAGATGAAGCCCAGCATCGTCGCCATGTCGGGCGCGATCATGCCCGACCCCTTGATGATCCCGGCCAGCGTCACCCTTCGGCCATCGACCACCGCAGTGGCGATTGCGCCCTTGGCGAAGGTGTCAGTGGTCATGATAGTTGCGGCGGCCTCTTCCCAGCCACAGGGCTCGGCGGTGAAGGCCGCGTCCAGACCAGCCTCGGCCTTGTCGATGGGCAGCGGCACGCCGATCACGCCGGTGGAGGCGACGAACACGTCCGAAGGCTGGCAGTCCATCGCAGCGGCGGTGCGGGCCGCAATGGCCTCGACGGCGGCGCGGCCCCGGTGCCCGGTAAAGGCGTTGGAATTGCCCGCATTGACGACCAGCGCCCGTGCCTGGCCCAGCACCAGCGCCTGGCGGCACCATTCGACCTCCGGGCTAGGGCATTTGCTGGTGGTCAGCACACCCGCCACGCTGGTCCCCTCGGGCAGCGTTACGAAGGTCAGGTCGCAGCGATCCCAATTCTTGTACCGCGCCCGGGCGACGCGAAGCGTCACGCCGTCGATGGCTGGCAGGGTCGGAAAGGGCTTGGCGAGGGGCGAGGTGGCGGTGCTCATAAGGGCAAGCTACATAACCGAGCGTGTAACCGGAGCAAGCGCTTCCATCGTCTTGACCCACTCCGGAAGGGCCGCTTTGATAGACATGGGCTGTACCGGGGGCGGGGGCAATGCGGGGTGACGAACGGGGGCTGCGGAACGGGGTGCTGGCCATGGTCGGCCTGCTCCTCGTGCTGCTCCTCATTCTGGTGTCGCTGCTGATCGCGCGCGCTTATGACTGGCATTATCGGCACGTTCCGAGGACCTTGGCGCGTGATCTTCCGGTCGCCGCCGTTCCACCTCGCCTCTCCGGCAATCCGGCCGTCTATTTCGGGCCGGATTCCTATCCAGCCGAGGCCCAGCGCGAGGGATGGGAGGGGCGTTCGAGCGTGGCGGTGCAGGTCGATCCAAACGGCACACCGACGGGGTGCGAGGTGGTGCGATCCAGCGGCCATGCGGTTCTCGACGAAGCGACGTGCCGCACGGTCGTGCGCCGGGTCCGCTTCGACCCTGCCCGCGATCGCCAGGGTCGGGCCGTGAGTGGCATATGTCGCCCTATCAACGTTCGCTGGCAGTTGCCGCCGGAATCGAAACCGGGCGAATGAGGAGAGATCCATGCAACGGATGGACGCGCCGCGCGTATCTGCCTAAGACAAGCCTCGCATGAACCTGCTTCTGCTCCTTTCTGCCCTTTTGTCCGCGCTGACCGGCGTGGGGGCGAGCGCGCGTGCCCAGGAGGCGCGGGGAGTCGTGGCAGAGTGCAGCATCGCGGCGGCCGCCAAGCAGGCGGCCGTGGCGCGCGCTGCGACGCGGCCCGTACAGGCGCTGGCTGCGCTTATTGAAACGGCTCGCACGTTCGCGGTCTTCCGAGCTGCGACGCCCCGGCCGATCGCGGCAATCTTCATGGGCCGTCGGCGCGAATAGCCCCGGCGTCGGCCTAGGCCGACCTATTCCTTGCCATTTGCAGTCGCGCGCGCCCGGACCTTCGGCGCTGCGCCTATCTCACGATATTCAGTCAGGAAATCGCTTATGTTCGGCGGCCTCGCCAAGTCCCTGTTCGGTTCGTCCAACGACCGTTACGTCAAGTCGCTCAAGCCGACCGTCGCCAAGATCGCCGCGTTCGAGCCCGAGATGGAGGCGATGACCGACGCACAACTGGCCGCGCAGACGGTCAAGTTTCGCGAGCAGCTGGCGAACGGTGCGACGCTCGACAGCCTGCTGCCCGAGGCGTTCGCCACGGTGCGCGAAGCCGCCAAGCGCGTGCTGGGCCAACGCCACTATGACGTGCAGATGATCGGCGGCATCGTGCTCCATCGCGGCGAGATCGCCGAGATGCGTACGGGCGAAGGCAAGACGTTGGTCGCCACGCTCGCCACGTACTTGAACGCGCTGCCCGGCAAGGGCGTGCATGTCGTCACGGTCAACGACTATCTGGCCAGCCGCGACGCCGCGACCATGGGCCGCATCTACAATTTCCTGGGCCTGACCACCGGCGTCATCATCCCCAATCTGGACGATGCGCAGCGCCGGGCGGCCTATGACGCTGACATCACTTACGGCACGAACAACGAGTTCGGTTTCGACTATCTACGCGACAATATGAAGTATGAGCGCTCATCGATGGTGCAGCGCCCCTTCAACTATGCGATCGTCGACGAGGTCGACTCGATCCTGATCGACGAGGCGCGCACGCCGCTGATCATCTCCGGCCCGACCGACGACAAGTCGGAGCTGTATATCGGCGTCGATGCGATCGTGAAGCAGCTGACCGCCGATGATTACGAGAAGGACGAGAAGCAGAAGTCGATCATCCTGACCGAGGACGGCACCGAGCGCGCCGAGCGCCTGCTGGAGGCCGCCGGGCTACTCCAGGGCGAAAACCTCTACGACTTCGAGAACACCCAGGTCGTCCATCACCTGAACCAGGCGCTGCGCGCGAACATGATGTTCAAGCGCGACACCGATTACATCGTGAAGGACGGCAAGGTCATCATCATCGACGAGTTCACCGGCCGCATGATGGACGGGCGACGCTGGTCGGAGGGCCTGCATCAGGCGGTCGAGGCGAAGGAGGGCGTCAATATCGAGCCCGAGAACCAGACCATGGCCTCGATCACCTTCCAGAATTATTTCCGCATGTACCCGAAGATTTCGGGCATGACCGGCACCGCCGCCACGGAAGCAGGCGAATTCTACGACATCTACAAGATCAACGTCGTAACCATCCCGACCAACCTGCCCATCGCGCGCGTCGATGAGGAGGACGAGTTCTACAAGAACACCCAGGACAAGTTCCTGGCGATCGCCAAGAAGATCCGCGATCATGCCGCCAAGGGTCAGCCGGTGCTGGTCGGCACCGTGTCGATCGAGAAGTCGGAATTGCTCAGCGAGTTCCTGACCCAGGAAAGCGTGCCGCATAAGGTGCTGAACGCGCGCTATCACGAGATGGAGGCGCATATCGTCGCGCAGGCGGGCCGTCTGGGCGCCGTTACCATCGCGACCAACATGGCGGGCCGCGGCACCGACATTCAGCTGGGCGGCAACCTCGAATTCCGTATGCTCGACGAGCATCCCGAACTGGTCGAGGGCACCCCCGAATATGAGGAAGCGGCGACCCGCATCCGTGCCGAGATCATCGCCGAAAAGCAGAAGGTGCTGGAGGCGGGTGGCCTGTTCGTGCTCGGCACCGAGCGCCACGAAAGCCGCCGCATCGACAACCAGCTGCGCGGCCGTTCGGGGCGTCAGGGCGATCCGGGCCTGTCGCGCTTCTACCTCAGCCTCGACGACGATCTGCTCCGCATCTTCGGGCCGGATACGCTGTTCGCCAAGATGATGCGCAGCAACATCGAGGATGGCGAGGCGATCGGCAGCAAGTGGCTGTCCAAGGCGATCGAGACCGCGCAGAAGAAGGTCGAGGCGCGCAACTACGACATTCGCAAGCAGGTCGTCGAATATGATGACGTGATGAACGACCAGCGCAAAGTCATCTACGAACAGCGCGCCGACATCATGGATGCCGAGACGGTGGGTGATGTCGTTGCCGACATGCGCGCCGAGACGGTCAACGCGATCGTCGGCACCGCCTGCCCGCCCAACAGCTACCCTGAGCAGTGGGACGTGGCGGGCATGAAGCAGCAGTTGAAGGACCAGCTGAACCTCGAGCCGCCGATCGACGACTGGCTGACCGAGGAAGCGATCGATCCCGAGATCGTGCTCGAGCGCGTCACCGCCGAGGCGGACGCGATGGTCGAGGCAAAGGCCAAGGAACTGGAGCCCGACACCTGGACCAGCGTCGAAAAGTCGATCCTGCTCCAGAATCTCGACCATCACTGGAAGGAGCATCTGGCCACGCTCGACGCGCTGCGCCAGGTCGTCCACCTGCGCGCCTATGCGCAGAAGACGCCGATCAACGAATATAAGCATGAGGCTTTTTCGCTGTTCCAGCGGATGCTCGACAATATCCGCGAGGATGTGACGCGCACCATCGCCTATGCCCAGTTCCAGCTCCAGGCCCCGCCGGAACTGCCCGAGCTGCCCGACTTCATCACCTCGCACTTCGATCCGTTCACCGGCGAGGACAACAGCAACGACTGGGACGCCGCCGCGCGCGGGCTGCTCCAGCCGCAGATGCCACCGATGCAGATTCCCCAGCCTGAGGGTGCGGACCTCGGCACCGATCCGGCCCAGTGGGAGGGTCGCGTCAACCGCAACGCGCCGTGCCCCTGCGGCTCGGGGCTGAAGTACAAGCACTGTCACGGGGCCGTGACGGCCTGATCGTTTTTCGACCGGTAGAATAGAAGGGCGGTGGGCTTCGGCTCGCCGCCCTTTTCATTTCTCCCGTTGCAGGGGAGGAACAGACAGGCTCCATTCAGCGATGCGGCGCGATCCTCCGGCGACAGGGAGGATCCATCATGAAGTGCCATGCGATTCCGGCCGTCATCCTAGCCGCGCTGCCCGCTGGCGCGCCCGCGCAGTTCGTCAGTGCCGGGCCGCCAGCCGACATCCTCGCCATGCCCAACCAACCGAGTATTGCCGCCGATCGCCGCGACATCCGCCGCTCCATTCGCGAGGCGCAGCGCACCGGCGACATAACGCGCGCCGAGGCACGATCCTTCCGGCGGGAAGATGCCGCGATCGGCGAACTGGGCGAACGCTTCGGGCAGGACGGATTGTCGCTGTCCGAGGAGCATGAGCTGCAGGTCCGTACCCAGGCGCTGCGTGGCATGGTCGAGGCCCGCCGGGTGCGCGGCGGTCGGCCCTGAGCCCCAAGAAAAAGGGCGGCCACCCCGTCAGGTGACCGCCCCATAATCCGGTATCCGGATCGATTTACTTCGGCATCACCACCGTCGGCCCGATCGTCGAAACGATCGCGCGGGCGTCGAACGCGCGGAGATTGTCGCGCGGGATCGGCCCCTTGCGCATCACGACCTCGGCGGTCGCCTCATAGCGGTCGATGGTGTTGATATCCATGTTGTTGCCGAAGAAGGGATCACCCCAGAACGGATCCCAGCTGCGCCAGCCGAAGCCGCGGCCATAATAGCGCCACGACGGACCCCACCAGCCACCGCCCCAGCCCCCGAAGCCCGGCCCGAAGGCGCCCGGCGTCGAATAGGTGCGCGAGCGCAGCTGCGTGTCGCGATCGGCCATCACGAAATAATCATAGCCATTGGCCAGCGTCAGTTCGGCTGCCCGGTACAGCAGATAGCGTTCCACCGTGTCCCGCGAGGTTACGGTATTGCCGGCGAAGCTGACGATGAACCGGCCGGGTTCGAGCTGCTGGTCGGAATAGCCGGTGCGGTAAAAGCCTGATCCGGTGGCGGGCCGATAGGTAGTTTCGGTCGCGCATCCCGCGACCATCAAGGTGCTGGCGCCGACCAGCGCGAGCGCGATCTTACGACCGAATTGCATGGACTTTTTTCCTTTCCTGCCGTCCGGCCGTGCCGGACGACACCAGTCCTGTAGCGTATGGCAGCAAAACGGTCGATGAACGGTTTGGCTCCCGCGATGAATAGTGCGTCACGCACCCGCCATATGGATTGCAATTTGCCGCCGATGCGCGGCCCGGCGATGTTCGAACAGATAGATTCCCTGCCAGGTCCCGAGCGCCAGCCGCCCCCCGATCAATGGAATCGACAGGTTCACGCCGGTCAGGATCGCGCGTAGATGGGCCGGCATGTCGTCCGGCCCCTCATAGTCATGGGCATAGGCGCGGGCATCCTCGGGGGCGATGCGTGCGAAATAATCGAGGATGTCGGTCTTCACCTCGGGTGCCGCGTTTTCCTGAATGAGGAGCGAGGCAGAGGTATGGCGGCAGAACAGCGTCAGCAATCCCGCCTCCATGCCCTGTTCCCCTGCCCAGGCGGCAATGGGCCGCGTGATCTCCGTCAGGCCTTGACCATTTGTGTCGAAGGTCATTGTCGTGGTGGCTTGGCGCATCACCTCTCAATGCCCGACGCGTCGAAACGATGCCAGTCGCGACCGAATTGAACGGGTCAGATCGATATGCGTTGTGCCCGCTTGAGGAAAAGGAGATCTGCCATGAAAGCCCTGCTCACCGCTCTGGCCGTCGTTACCGTCGCCGCCCCCATCGCCGCGACGCCCGCCGTCGCGCAGGATCGCGATTATCGCTGGCATGGCGATCGCAACGACTGGGATGCCTCGCGCGACTATCGCCGTGGCAATTATCGCGAGCGTCGCCTGACCCGGGATGACCAGATTTTCCGGGGTCGCGATGGGCGCACCTATTGCAAGCGCAATGACGGCACCACCGGCCTGGTGATCGGCGCGGTTGGCGGCGGCGTGCTGGGCAATGTGATCGGCGGCGGTACGTTGGGTACGCTGCTGGGGGCAGGCGGCGGCGCGCTGCTGGGCCGTTCGATCGATCGCGGCAAGGTCCGCTGCCGCTAAGATCGGGAGAATGAGGGCGTCGGCGGACGGGGTTCACCGGCGCCCTTTCATTTTTCTGGCCAAAGATGCTGCTCGTGCCCCATGATGCTCATGGGAGGCACGGGATGGCATTTGATTTGAAGTGGACGACCGCGATGGCGGCGGCCTTGCTGGCCAGCGGTTGCAATCGCGCAAAGGCCGACGACAACTGGACAGCCGATCGCGACACGGCGATCTGTACCGACGCGAAAGGCGTGCGACTTCCCGATGATCGCTGTCGGCAGCATCGCGTGGGCAGTGGCGGGGCCTTCTGGTATTTTCTGGGGCGCGGCCGGGCGATCCCCTATTTTGGAGAACGCGCGGCCGGCGGCAGCTTTCGCGCCGCGACCGGCACACGCTATTCCTTCGCACCGCCCGGCAGCGCGATGACCCGCGCCGCTGCGGTCAGCCGAGGGGGCTTCGGCGCATCGGCACGTCGTTTCGGCAGCGTCCACGCATGATTCGCCAGACCCTGAGCCCGCGACCCGACTGGCAGGCGAAGGTCGAGGCGCTGGGTCTGATCTGGCACGAGGGGCGCGAGCGGCCGTACTGGGATGAAAGCGCCTGCTACCGCTTCACCCGCGCGCAGGTCGCCACGATCGAGCGCGCGACGACCGAGCTGTACCGGCTATTCCTGGCGGCAGGAGAGGCGGTGGTCAGCGATCCAGCGCTGCTGCGCCGCTTCGCCATTCCGCCTGTCTTTCACGACCCGATCCGCGAAGCCTGGGAGGCCGAACCGCCCGCGCTGAATTTTGGGCGTTTCGATCTGGGCTATGACGGCGCGGACGCGCCCAAGCTGTTCGAATTCAACTGCGACACGCCGACCTCGCTGCTGGAGGCGGCGGTGGTGCAATGGGCGTGGAAGGAGGAATGCTTTCCCGCGCTCGACCAGTTCAACGCGCTGCACGAGGCGCTGGTCGCCCGCTGGACCGAGATCGCGCCCGCTCTGCCCGCCACGCTCCATGTCGCGCATGTCGAGGACCTGGCGGGCGAGGATGCCGTGACCGCCGCCTATTTGCGCGACACGGCCGAGGCGGCGGGCATCACCACCGTGCCGATTCTGATGGAGCGGATCGGCTGGAACCACGAGACGCACTGCTTCGTCGACGAGGCGGACCTGCGGATCGAGGCTCTGTTCAAGCTCTATCCCTGGGAGTGGCTGGTCCATGAGGAGTTCGCCACCCATCTGCTCGACAATCTAGAGCGCGGCGACCTGACCTGGATCGAGCCGATCTGGAAGATGATCTGGTCGAACAAGGCGATATTGCCGGTGCTATGGGACCTGTTTCCCGGCCACCCGAACCTGCTGCCCGCCAGTTTCTCGGTGCCGAGCGGGGACGCGGTTGCCAAACCGATGCTGTCGCGCGAGGGCGCGAATGTCTCGATCCGCAAGGCCGGGAGCATCGTCGCGGAAACAGCGGGGGACTATGGCGACGAAGGCTATATCTACCAGTCGCTCTACCGTCTGCCGGAAATGGCATCCGGATGTTTTCCAGTGCTGGGAAGCTGGGTGGTCGACGGCGCGGCCGTGGGGATGGGGATCCGCGAGGATGGGCTCATCACGTCGAACACCGCGCGGTTCGTGCCGCATGTGATCGACGGTTGATCCGTCATCGCTGGCGCTGTCTGGGAGAAAACAGCGCCGGTGGCTCCCTGAGTAGGATTCGAACCTACGGCCGCTCGATTAACAGTCGAGAGCTCTACCGCTGAGCTATCAGGGAATGTTCCGGCGCTGTGGAGGGGTCCTATATAGGGCTCGAAAAATGCTGCAACCCCCTTTTTGACGGTTTTGCGTAAGTCCGTCCGCCAAATCTGTGGATAATTGGCGATGAGGCGGCGAATTGATCCCCATCGCCGGTCAGGCGACGAACTGCTCCATGGTGATCCGGTCGTCCAGCGCATGTTCGGGGTCGAACATCAGTGTCAACTCGCGCGAACGGTCCATGCAGATATCGACCTGCGCGACGTCGCGCACCTCGCGCTGGTCCGCCACGGCCGAAACGGGACGTTTGCCCGGGTCGAGCACACGGATCGAAATCCGCGCCTTGTCGGGCAGGATCGCACCGCGCCAGCGCCGCGGGCGGAACGGGCTGATCGGGGTCAGGGCGATCAGCGCCGAGCCGAGCGGCAGGATCGGCCCCTGCGCGGAGAAATTATAGGCGGTCGATCCCGCCGGAGTGGCGGCGAGGATGCCGTCGCACGCCAGCTCGGGCAGGACGATACGCTCGTTGACCAGGACCTCCAACTTCGCGGTCTGACGCGTTTCGCGCAACAGCGAGACTTCGTTGATCGCTGGCAGCGTGTGAACCCGCCCGTCGATCCCGGTTGCCGTCATCTTGAGCGGGGTGACCCGGAACGGCTTGGCGCGCGCCAGCCGGTCCTCCAGCCCATAGCTGCGCCATTCGTTCATCAGAAAGCCGACCGTGCCCAGGTTCATGCCGAACACCGGCGCGGGTCCGCCTCGCCGTTCCAGCATCCGGTGCAGCGTCTGGAGCATGAAGCCGTCGCCGCCCAGTGCGATGACGTAATCGGCCTCATCGAAATCGACCCAGTCGGCGCTCTGCCGCAAATCGGCGGCCGCCGTCTGGGCGGGCGCGGTGGGCGAGGCGACCAGCGCCCGCCGGACGGGATGGGTCATCCGCCGGTCACGCTCATATGACGCGACACCGCCGGAGCCGATCCCGCCTCGATACGGAAATCATGCCGGGCGGGCTTGATCGCCAGCCCCGTATCGATCGCCGCGTCCAGCGCGTCGATGCCCCCGTTCCGCAGCGCGGCCTTCAAATCCACCTGATCCTCATGGCCCAGACACATATACAGCTTGCCCTCGGTCGTCAGCCTTACGCGGTTGCAACCATCGCAAAAATTCGCGGTCAGGGGAGAAATGAGGCCAAGCCGGGTCCCGCTGCCCTCCACCTGCCAGTAACGTGCGGGGCCGCCCGTGCGATGCCCGGCGCGGACGAGCGGAAACGCCGCCGCCAGCGTGTCGAACACGGCAGTCAGCGGCAGGAAACGGTCGACCCGATCCTCGTCGATCGCACCGAGCGGCATCGTCTCGATCAGCGAAAGATCCAATCCTTCCGAAACGCACCAGGAAAGCATCGAACCGATCTCGTCTTCGTTCAGCCCCTTGAGCGCGACCATATTGATCTTGACCGACAGCCCCGCGTCGCGTGCGGAGAGGATGCCATGGATCACCTGCCCGACGTCGCCGTGCCGCGTGATGTAACGGAACCGTTCAGGATCGCGGCTGTCCAGGCTCACATTGATCCGTCGTACGCCCGCAGCAACCAACGCATCCGCGTGATCGGCCAACCGCGTGCCGTTGGTCGTCATGGTCAGCTCGTCCAGGCCGCGCCCGACATGCCCGCCCAATCGCTTGACCAGGTCGACCACGTCGCGGCGAACCAAGGGCTCACCCCCCGACAGACGAATGCGGGTTACGCCGCGCGCAATGAAGCGTTCGGCGATGATCGCGATCTCGTCCAGGCTCAACAGCTTGGCGCGGGGCAGGAAGGTCATCTGCTCCGCCATGCAATAGCGGCAGCGCAAGTCGCACCGGTCGGTCACGGAAATACGCAGATAGCGGATTGTCCGCCCATGACGATCGATCAGCGACCCGTCGCCCGGGCGCCGATCCGTCTTATAAACGGTATCCGCTCTATCGGACGAGATATCGGCACGTCCCATCGTCATGACGGTAGCCCCAAGGCGGGACGGGAACAAGATCGATTGCCGTTGGTGATCCCCGTGGTGGTGGATAGGGTGCGCTCATGACGCAGGATGAATTCGGTTTTAACGCCCACCGCAGGGGAACGGCGATCTTTGCGCTTTCGTTCCACCATCCTGCCATGCTGGATGAAGCGATCATCCGGGGCGGCTGGGCGATCTGGTCGATGGCGCCCCGCGACGGCGAACCCCCGGCCGGCGACATCCTGGTCGGTGCGTTTCTGGCCAGCGAGGCACGGGTCGCGCTGATCGACGCGCGTGGCGCGGGCGATGAGGGGCTTCGCGCGGCGCAGGCGCTGGGCGCGGTGATCGCGGCCACAGGTGCGGCGATGATGGTTGCTGTGCCCGATTCGGATGCGGATACGCTCCATGCGTTCCTGGCCGCGGGGGTGACGCATATCCTGGCGTCGGACGCGAGCGACGCGATGGTTCATGCCGAGTTGAAACTGGCCGAGCGTCACGCCCGGCGAACGCTCGACGCGCGGCGACGGCGGACCCATGCGGACGGGGAAGTCGGGGAAATTCATCGCTGGATCGCGGATATTCTCGACCGGGGCCAACCCTGCGCCGCGATCGTCGTGTCGCTGTCGCGACTGGACCTGATCAATGCGGCGCATGGACGACCCGCGGGCAACATGCTGCTGCGCGGGGTCGAGGCGCGGATGCAGGCGGTTGCGGCAGAGGCGTTTGGCGACCAGGCGATCGTCGCGCGTTCGGGCGGGGCGGAGTTCGTGATGGCGGGGGTCGCCGATGGCCGCCGTGCTCGGTCGATCGCCGAGAGTCTGGAGACATTGCTCGCCCAGCCGTTTCAGGCGGGTGCCGTACCGATCCGGTTGGGTGTCCGTCTGGGCCTGTCCGAGGCGAAGCCGCATGAGGACCCTGCCAGCCTGTTGGCCCGCGCGGGCGAGGCGCTGGCCCGGGCACAGGCGAGCGATGGCGCGATGCTGCGCTTCGCTCATCCGGGCGATGTCGTGCCATTGGATGTGCTGGCCGCCGATCTCCACCATGCGATCGAACGCGGCGAGATCGATATCGTCTTCCAGCCGCAGGTCGCCATCGGCACGGGGCGGATCACGGGAGTGGAGGCGCTGGCACGCTGGCGGCATCCGTCCCTGGGGCCGCTCGGGGCCGACCCGCTATTCGCCGCCGCCGAGCGGGCCGATCTGGGACTGGCGCTATCCGATCATATCCAGCAGGTCGCGCTGCAGCGCGCGGCGCGCTGGCCGGCGAAGCTGTCGCATCTGCGGCTGTCGATCAACGTCACGGCGGCCGATATCGGGCGGGCGGGTTTCGTCCGCATCTTCCTTGACCGCGTTGCCGCCAGCGGCTTTCCCATCGAGCGTCTGACGGTCGAGATCACCGAAACGGGCCTGATCCGCGAACTGGACCGTGCCGCTCAGGTGCTGGACACTTTGCGGGCCGAAGGCGTCCGGGTGGCGATCGACGATTTCGGAACGGGCTATTCCAGCCTCGCCTATCTCACCAGCCTGCCGATCGATTATCTGAAGATCGACCGGGCGCTCGTGACCGAAGTGGACGGTTCGCGGCGCGACCGGGTGGTCGTGCGCGGCATCATCCGGATCGCCACGCAGCTGGGCATGGGGATCGTCGCGGAGGGCGTGGAAACGCAGGAGCAGGCCGAATTGCTCGGACGGCTGGGGTGCGAGACCTATCAGGGTTTTCTGTGCGCGGCGCCGCTTGATGAAAATGCGCTTCGGGCGATGGTCGAGGGAGAATTGGAATGCGCGGCCTGACGATCGCGGCAGCTTGTGCGTTGTCGCCCGTGGCAATTCATGCCGCTGTACCCGCCGCCGACCCGGCCGAGGCCGCGATACGCGCCGCGATGCAGGCAAGTGCGGCCGGGTGGAGTGCGGGCGATCTCGACCGCTTCATGGCAATCTATGCCGCCGATGCGATATTCGTCACGGGCAACGGACTGATCCGGGGAAAACCCGCCATTGCCGATAATTACCGCAAGAGCTTTGCAGGCGGCGCGAACAGCCGTGGCCAGCTCCGCTTCGACTTTCTCGATCTGAAGCGAATCGGCGACCGCCGCATCCTGATCGCGCGCTGGAACCTATCGGGCGGTGCGAAGACCGAGAGCGGGATGACCAGCTTGGTCTTCGAGCGCCGCGCCGATGGCTGGAAGATCGTCGCCGACCACAGTAGCTGAGAAGGGGCGGGGCGTTACCCCGCCGCCTTCGCCAGCCCCTTGGACAATTGCAGCGCGCCGTGCAGCCGCGCCTTGGCATCCGGCCAGGCGCGGTTGAGGACCAGCTTGCCGTCGGGGCGCAGCTTGGCCAGTTCGCCCAGCCGCTCGACATAGGCAAACAAGCCATCGACATTGGGCGGCCGATTGTCGTGGAACGCCACCAGCACCCCGCGCGGGCCAACATCCATCTTCGCGACGCAGGCCTTTCTCGCGTTCAGCTTGATCTTGATGACCTGGATCAGATTGTCGGTCGCCTCCGGCAAAGGTCCGAAACGGTCGATCATCTCGGCGGCGAATTCCTCGACCTCCTGGTGCTTTTCCAGATCGTTCAGGCGACGATACAGCCCCATGCGCAGGTCCAGGTCGGGGACGTAATCGTCCGGGATCAGGATCGCTGCGTCGACGGTGATCTGTGGCGAGAAGTCGCGCTTCTTCTCGAACGCGCCGCCCGCCTTGGCCTCCAGGATCGCCTCTTCCAGCATCGACTGATAGAGTTCGTAGCCGACCTCCTTGATATGCCCCGACTGCTCGTCGCCGAGGAGATTGCCTGCACCGCGAATGTCGAGGTCATGACTGGCCAGCTGGAAGCCCGCGCCGAGCGAATCCAGGTCGGACAGCACCTTCAGCCGCTTCTCCGCCGCCTCGGTCATCATCCGCTCGGGCGGCGTGACCATATAGGCATAGGCGCGCGTCTTCGACCGCCCGACCCGCCCGCGCAGCTGGTAGAGCTGGGCCAGGCCGAAGCGGTCGGCGCGGTTGACGATCATCGTATTGGCCGACGGAATGTCGATGCCGCTTTCGATGATGGTGGTCGAGACCAGCACCTCGAACTTGCGGTCGTAAAAGGCGGACATGCGCTCCTCGACTTCCGTCGGTGACATCTGGCCATGCGCGACGACATAGCGGATCTCGGGAACCTCCTTACGCAGGAACTCCTCGATATCGGGCAGGTCGGCGACGCGCGGGGTGACGAGGAAGCTTTGCCCGCCGCGATAATGTTCGCGCAGCAGCGCCTCGCGCAGCACCACCGGGTCCCAAGGCATGACATAGGTGCGCACCGCCAGCCGATCGACCGGCGGCGTCTGGATGACCGACAGTTCGCGCAGGCCGGACATCGCCATTTGCAGCGTGCGCGGGATCGGCGTCGCGGTCAGCGTCAGCATATGGACATCCGCCTTCAGCGCCTTCAGCCGTTCCTTATGGGTTACGCCGAACCGCTGTTCCTCGTCGACGATGACGAGGCCGAGCCGCTTGAACTCGACATTCTTGGCCAGCAGCGCGTGGGTGCCGACGACGATGTCGATATCGCCGCTCGCCGCGCCGTCCTTGGTGCGCTTGGCCTCGGCGGCGGTGACCAGGCGGGATAGGCGGCCGATCTTGATCGGAAACCCCTCGAACCGCTGGACGAAATTGTTGTAATGCTGACGGGCGAGCAGGGTCGTGGGGCACACGACCGCCACCTGCATCCCAGCCATTGCCGCGACGAACGCGGCGCGCAACGCCACCTCGGTTTTGCCGAAGCCGACATCGCCGACGATCAGCCGGTCCATCGGCTTGCCCGCGGTCAGGTCGCCCAGCACATCGTCGATCGCGCGGTCCTGATCGTCGGTTTCCTCATAGGGGAAACGGTCGACGAACGCCGGATAGCCCGCGCTGTCGGGCTCGGCCACCTCGCCGGGGCGCAGCGCGCGTTCGGCGGCCACCGCGATCAGCTCACCCGCGATCTCGCGGATGCGCTCCTTCATCTTTGACTTGCGCCGCTGCCACGCCTCGCCGCCCAGACGGTCGAGTGTCGCGCCGTCCTCGCCCGAGCCGTAGCGGGTCAGGACTTCGAGGTTCTCGACCGGTACATAGAGCTTGTCGCCGCCCGCATAGGATAGGGCGACGCAATCATGCGGGCTCTTGCCCACAGGTATCGAGGTCAGCCCCTCATAACGCCCGATGCCGTGATCCGAGTGCACGACCAAATCGCCGGGCGAGAGCGTCGCCAGTTCCGCCAGGAAGGCGTCGGCCGATTTGCGCCGTTTCTGCCGCCGGATCAGCCGGTCGCCCAGCATGTCCTGCTCGGTCAGTACCGCGATGCCTGGCGCGGTAAAGCCATGGTCGAGCGGCAGGACGACCAGTGCCACGCCGAAGCTCTTCGACGTATCGGCGATGCCCAGCGCGTCCTGCCAGGTGTCGGCCGCCTTGGCGCCCTTCAGCCCATGGTCCTTGAGCAGGCTGCCCAGGCGTTCGCGCGCGCCGATAGAATAGCTGGCAAGGACGGGCTTGCGGCCGTCCTTGCGCAGCGCCTCGACATGGTCGACCACCGCTTCATAGATATTGGCATGGGCCGCCCTCTCGGGCGCGAAGTCGCGCGCGCCGTCCACCTCGAAATCGAGGACGGTGGCGCTTTGCGGTTCGTGGAAGGGCGAGACCAGATGCGCGGTCGCGGCGTCCACGCCGGCTTCCCATTCCTTGGGCGCCAGATAGAGCGATTTGGCGGGCAGGGGGCGGAAGCTGCCCGGCTGCGCGGCCTCGGCGCGTTTTCGGTTTTCGTAATAATCCGCAATCGCGTCGAACCGGCCGCTCGCCGCCGCAGCGACGCCGCTGTCGCGCACCACCACCGCGCCGTCGCCGAGATGGTCGAACAGCGTTGCCAGCTTGTCCTCGAACAAAGGCAGCCAATGCTCCATGCCCGCCATGCGCCGCCCTTCGGACACCGCCTGATAGAGCGGATCGCCGGTCGCCGTCGCGCCGAAGGTCTCGCGGTAGCGGGTTCGGAACCGCTTGATCGATTCCTCATCGAGCAGCGCCTCGGAGGCGGGGAGCAGGGTGAAGCCGTCGATCCGCCCGGTCGTCCGCTGGTCGGCGGGGTCGAAGGTGCGGACGCTCTCGATCTCGTCGCCGAAGAAGTCGAGGCGCAGCGCCTGTTCCTCGCCGCTGGGGAACAGGTCTACCAAGCCGCCGCGCACCGCGAATTCGCCTTGGTCGTGCACCGTCTCGGTGCGGACATAGCCGTTCGCCTGGAGCAATACCGACAGCTTCTCCAGCCCGATCCGCTCGCCGGGCGCGAGACGCGCGACCAGCTGGCGGATGCGGAACGGCGTCAGCACGCGCTGGGTCGCGGCGTTGGCGGTGGTCAGGACCAGCTGCGGCGTCTTGGGCTTGACCTGAAGCCGGTGCAGCCCGGCGATCCGCTCCGCCATGACGCGCAGGGTCGGCGAAGCGCGGTCATAGGGGAGGCAGTCCCAGGCGGGGATCTGCACCACCTCCAACTCCGGCGCGAAATAGGTCGCGGTCGAGGCCAGCTCGCGCATCTGCGCTTCGTCGGCGCAGATGAACACCGCGCGCGTCGCCGCCGCGCGCGCCAGATCGGCAAGCAGCACGGGGAGGAACCCCGCCGGAACGCCCGACAGGGTCAGCGGGCTCTTGGCGGTCAGGATCGTCTTGATATCGGGCATGGGGTTCCGAAACTTGGGAGTTAAGGCATGGTGTCGTCAGCTTCATTCACCCCTCCCCTTCAGGGGAGGGGCCGGGGGTGGGGCGCTTCCGCAAGCGTGGCGCTCGTGGTGAGGCCCCACCCCAACCCCTCCCCTGAAGGGGAGGGGCTAGGCTCGGATCTAAGTGATCCTACCTCATGCAATTGAACGTCGGTGCGGGAATAAGTTACCGGGCGATCGGCACGAAATTCAGCGCGCGCATCCGCTGCATCACCGGGCCGTCCCATTGCGGGGGACATGCTTGCGTGCCGATCGCCCAGGCCATGATGTCGACATCCTGTTCCTCCAGCAGCGCCTCGAACCAGTCGAGTTCTTCCGCCGACAACGTCTCGTGATGCGCATCGAAAAAGCCGCCGATCATCAGATCGGCTTCCTTGGTGCCGCGATGCCATGCGCGGAAGCGGAGGCGCTTGATACGGGTTTCGTGGTCCATGGGGCTCCGATCGGACGAGAATAGGCTCCGCGCGCTCTGGCGGCGTGCGAAGCAGAGGCTATACAGACCCATCTAGTCATGCGTCCCGATATCCTCAATCCGCTGTTCGCCGAGGTCACGTCGCTGAAAGGCGTCGGACCCGGCCTCGCCAAGCCGCTCGAGCGCCTGCGCATTGCGCGCGTGGTCGATGTCGCGTTCCACTTGCCGACCGGCCATATCGACCGTTTCCCGCGCGACGAGCTGATGGTGTCGGATGCGGGTCGGGTGATCGCTATTTCGCTGACGGTGAAGGAGCATCGCGCTTCGTCGTCCCCGCGCGGGCCGACCCGCGTGCGGGCCGAGGATGCGGCGGGCAACAGCGTGGCGCTGGTCTATTTCGGCGGCAATTCGGGCTGGGTGAAGAAGCTGCTGCCCATCGGCGAGACCAAGATCGTGTCGGGTCGCCTCGACCTGTATGGCCAGGATTTGCAGATCGTGCACCCCGATCTGGGCGACAGCACCGAGGATTTCCGCGAGCGCGAGGCCATCTATCCGCTGTCCGAGGGTATCACCTCGCGGCGGCTGGGTGCGCTGGCGGCGCAGGCGGTGGAGCGTTCGCCTGAGCTGCCCGAATGGATCGAGCCGGGATTGAAGGCGCAGCGCGGTTGGCCCGATTGGAAAGACGCGCTCGCCCGTATCCATACCGATCCGGCCGACGCCAAGGCGCGCGAACGGCTGGGTTATGACGAGGTGTTTGCCAACCAGTTGGCGATGACCCTGGTGCGCGCGGACACGCGCAAGCGGCGGGGACGCGCGCTGAACGGTGACGGGCGCCTGCGCGATCTGCTCAAGCTGCCCTATACGTTGACCGGCGCGCAGAGCCGGACGGTGCGCGAGATCGAAGGCGATCTGGCGCAGGACGCGCCGATGCTGCGGCTTCTCCAGGGCGACGTCGGTGCGGGCAAGACGCTGGTCGCGGCGATGGCGATGCTGATCGCGGTCGAGGCGGGGGCACAGGCGGCGATGCTGGCGCCGACCGAAATCCTGGCGCGCCAGCATTATGAAACGTTGCGTAAAGTCCTTGCTGGCTTGCCGATCGAGATCGCGGTGCTGACCGGCCGTGACAAGGGCAAGGCGCGCGAGGCGACCCTCATGGCCCTGGCGGCGGGGGAGATCGACATTTTGGTCGGCACCCATGCGATCTTCCAGGAAACCGTGACGTACCGCGATCTCGCTTTGGTGGTGGTGGACGAACAGCACCGCTTCGGCGTGGCGCAGCGGATGATGCTGTCCGCCAAGGGCAAGGCGCCGCCGCATCTGCTGGCGATGACCGCGACGCCGATCCCGCGCACCCTGACGCTGGCCAATTATGGCGAGATGGACGTCAGCCGCTTGGACGAGATGCCGCCCGGCCGCCAGCCGATCGAAACGCGCGTGGTGTCCGAGGATCGGCTGGACGAGGTGGTCAATGCGCTGGGGCGGCATTTGTCCGAAGGGGGGCAGGCCTATTGGGTCTGTCCGCTGGTCGAGGAGAGCGAAAAGTCCGACCTCGCCGCCGCCGAGATGCGTGCCGAAACCCTGCGTGCCCGGTTCGGTGAACGGGTCGGCCTGGTTCACGGCAAGATGAAACCGGCCGAGAAGGACGCCGTCATGGAGGCGTTCGCGGGCGGGCGTCTGGGCGTGCTGGTCGCGACGACGGTGATCGAGGTGGGAGTCGACGTACCCAATGCCACGCTGATCATGATCGAACATGCCGATCGGTTCGGGCTGGCGCAGCTGCACCAGTTGCGGGGGCGTGTCGGACGGGGCGGGGGGCTGTCGCGCTGCCTGCTGCTGCGGGGCTCGCACCTGTCGGAGACATCGCGCGCACGCCTTGCCTTGATGAGGGAAACCAATGACGGCTTCCGCATCGCCGAAGAGGATCTGCGACTGCGTGGGGCGGGGGAATTGCTCGGCACGCGGCAATCGGGGGAGATGGCGTTCCGGCTCGCCACGCCCGAAAACATGGCGGATCTGATGCAATGCGCGCAGGATGATGCGCGGTTGCTGATCGACCGCGACGGCGGGTTGGAAGCGCCACGGGGACAAGCCGCGCGGACCGCACTGTATCTGTTCGAGCGGGATGCTGGCGTAGCGCTGCTGCGCTCAGGCTGAACGAAGTAACGCTCCCAGCGTTGGGAGCGCCGATATGGCTGCGATCTTTCCGCTCATCCTCGTCCTGATCGCTGGTCTGGGTCTGGCCATCCAGCCGCCGACCAACGCCGCGCTCGCCAAGGCGTCAGGATCGGTGGTACTGGCGGCCCTGACCTCGTTCCTGATCGGGACCATTGTGCTGGCTGTCGCCTGGGCCGCGATCGATCGGACGAGTCCGGCTGCGTTGAAGAGCGCGCCGGGCTGGGCATGGCTCGGCGGGTTTTACGGCGCGGGGTTCGTGGCCGTACTGGCCTATGCCGCGCCGCGCTTGGGGATTTCGGTCGCACTGACGGCCGCGATCGCCAGCCAGCTGGTGGCGGCGTTGATCGTCGATCACTTCGGCCTGTTCGGGGTACGGGTGGAGCCGGTGACGATGGGCAAGGTCGTCGGCGTCGCGCTGGTCATTGCTGGCGCGGTGGTGGTGCGGCGGGGGTGAGGCTGGGGCCTGACCTTCGACCGGGCCGTACCCCGGCCTTCACCGGGGAGCAGCCCTTATGGAAAGGCATCGGTCCCAACCTCCGTTCGGCCTGAGCGAAGTCGAAGGCCAAGGGACTCACCCCGCCGTTAGCAAGCCGTGGTTCTTCTTCCCCGACGACACCTTCACCGGCTCCCCCGCGACCGCGATGACGGCATTCTCGTCTGATACCTTCTCGCCATCGACTCGCGCGCCGCCGCCCGCGATCAGGCGCCGCGCCTCACCCTTCGACTTGGCGAAGCCCAGCCCGATCAACGCGTCGACGATGGTGATCGAGCTACCTTCCACCGCAAAGCTCGGCAGGGCCGCACCCGCCGCGCCTTCCTCAAAAGTCCGCCGGGCGGTTTCGGAGGCCTCGTCCGCTGCGGCCCGGCCGCGGCACATGGCGGTGGCTTCGTTGGCGAGGATCTTCTTGGCCTCGTTGATCTCGGCGCCTTCCAGCGCCTCCAACCGCGCGATCTCGTCCAGCGGCAGATCGGTGAACAGCCGCAGGAAACGTCCGACATCGCGGTCGTCGGTGTTCCGCCAGAACTGCCAGTAATCGAAATGCGGCAACTGGTCCTCGTGCAGCCAGACCGCGCCCGCCATCGTCTTGCCCATCTTGCCGCCGTCGGCGGTGGTGATGAGCGGGGTCGTCACGCCGAACACCTCGGTCCCGTCCATGCGGCGGGCCAGTTCGATGCCGTTGACGATATTGCCCCATTGGTCCGACCCGCCCATCTGCAACCGGCAGCCATGACGCTGCGCCAGCTCGCGGAAATCATAGGCCTGGAGGATCATGTAGTTGAATTCGAGGAAGCTCAGCGACTGCTCGCGGTCGAGTCGCAGCTTCACGGAGTCGAACGACAGCATCCGGTTGACCGAGAAATGCTGGCCTACCTCGCGGAGGAAGGGGATGTACTCCAGCTTGTCGAGCCAGTCGGCATTGTCGACCATCACCGCGTCGGTCGAACCGTCGCCGAACGTCAAGAAGCGTTCGAAGATACGCTTGATCGAGGCGACATTGGCCTTGATCCCGTCTTCGGCGAGCAGCTTGCGCGCCTCGTCCTTAAAGCTGGGGTCGCCAATCTTGCCGGTTCCGCCGCCCATCAGGACGATCGGCTTGTGCCCGGTCTGCTGCATCCGGCGCAGGAGCATGATCTGCACCAGGCTGCCGACATGCAGTGACGGCGCGGTTGGATCAAAGCCGATATAGCCGGGCACCACGCCCGATGCAGCCAGCCGGTCGAGCGCGGCCGCATCGGTCATCTGGTGGACGTAACCCCGTTCATCCAGGGTGCGAAGCAGATCGGAGGTGTATGCCATAATCATGGGCCGTTACACCGCCGATCCGCATTCGTCACCCCACAGGCAACGGCGCGTCAGCGGCAGACGGTACGCCCGTTGCGCTCGACATAATTGCAGGGGCGATAACCCGAGCCGGGGCCGGTATAATTGGTATAGTCGCCCTGCGAACGCGGGTCGACATAGCCCGGGGTGCGGCGCGCACGGTCATAGGCCCGGTCGACGCGCGCCTGACGCCGCTCGCCCCAGCGGTCGCCGCGCCAGCCGCGGTCATCCCGCCAGCCCCGCCGCTCGCCCCGCCAATCGCGCCGGTCATCCCGCCAGTCGCGACGGTCGCGGTCATGCCGATAGCCGTCGTCGCGCCAGGATTGGGCCTGCGCCGAGGACAGGGGCAGTGCCGCCGTCGTCGCCACGCTCGCCACCGACAGACCGATCATGGCCAGAGTCCGGAACATCTTTTTCATACGCCAACTCCCAGGGGCAACGGCCCCAAGCTGATTTTCAACCTATGACAGGTCGTGGCGTTCCCATTCCTGAACCGGCCGTTAGGCGATGTTCAGCTTTAGCGGCCGGGCAGCTGGGTGAGCGGATCAACCGGGGTGCGGCCACGGCGGAGTTCGAAATGCAGTTCGGGCCGGTCCGCAAAACCGGTCTGCCCCGAGAGTGCCAGCGTCTGGCCGCGCTTTACGCTCTGGCCGCGCTGGACCATCAGCTTCGAGGCATGGCCGTACACACTGGTCCAGCCGTCGCCATGCTTGACGATGACCAGCCCGCCCAGCGCCGCGATGCCGTCGCCGACATAGGCGACGACGCCGTCCGCCGTCGCCTTGATAGGCGTGCCGACGGGCACCGCGACCTTGATCCCGTCATTGCGCTCGCCGCTTGAGCCTGCGCCAAAGCGTTTCACGACCCGGCCATCGACCGGCCAGGCAAAGCCCGAGCGCAGCCGGGCGGGCGCCGCGACCACGGCGGTCGGCGGCAGGACGCGGCGCGGCGTCGCGCTGGGCTTGGCGGGTTCCTGGTTGCTGGCGAGCGCGGGCTCGCCGCCAGTCAGGATGTCATCGACGTCGAGCTTGAAGGCGGCGGCGCGCTCGGCGGCGGTGCTGAGCGGGGTGGCGCCAGCGGCATTGCCCGGGATCAGGATGCGCTGCCCGGCGCGCAGGACATAGGGTTCACTCAGCGCATTGGCCTCGACGATACGCGACCAGGCGACGCCATAGGCACGCGCGATGGCGATGCCGCTCTCGCCCGAGCGGACCAGGTGATAGCGGCCGCCGGGAATGGTCAGGCGCTGGCCTGCCCGGATCAGGAAGGGCGGGGTCAGCGCATTGGCGCGCGCGATCGCCTCCGAACCGGCGCCAGTGCGATCCGCCACGCCGCGCAGCGTGTCGCCCGGCTTCACGATATAGATGCTGTCCGTGATCTCGCGCGCATCGGGCGTGACGGGCCGTACTTCCCAGGAGGGGCGCGGCGCGGGTAGCGAGGAAACGGGCGCGGTCGGCATGGCCGCCGGCACCGGCCGCTGGGCTATGGGCGGGGTCGTCGGTGCGCGCTCAGGATTTCGCGCAGCGCCAATGGGCACCGATCGACGGATTGCTGGGCGCGACGTGCTACTGCGCGGCGCTGGCGTTGCGGGAGCGGGCCGCACGACCGGGGCGGGCTGCTGCGGCGTGGCCGAGACGGGGGCAACAGGCGGCGGCGCGACCGGCTCGGCAGCGCGCATCGGGGGCTCCATATTGGGGATGCACCCGGACAGGAGCAGGCCTGCGCCGATAATGCGCCCGATGGCGTCCGACTTGCGTTTCAACCCCGTGTCCCCCCAGACCGTTCAGCGATAAGCTTTATGCAGCATAGCCAGCGATGCCTCATGTGTCAGGTCGAGATGCAGCGGCGTCACGGCGATGCAGTCCTCGGCCACCGCGTCGAGATCGCTGTCCTCGCCCGGCCGGTGCGGCAGGCGACCTAGCGCAAGCCAGTAATAGTCATAGCCGCGCGGATCGGCGCGCCGCTCGAACCGCGCCCGGCCATAGTCGCGCAGACCCTGGCGCGCGACGCGGATGTCCTTCACCGCTTCTGGCTCGACGGGCGGGAAGTTGACATTGACCAATGTGCGCGGCGCGAAGTCCAGGTCGAGCAAGGGGCGCAATACCCGCTCGCCCCAGGCCTCGGCCGTTGCGAAGGAAACACGGTCGCCCACGCCAAGGGCCGGATAGCGCTGGCTGAGCGCGATCGAACGGATGCCCGCCAGTGCGCCCTCCATCGCCGCCGAGACTGTGCCGGAATAGAACACATCCTCGCCGAGATTGGCGCCGCGATTGACGCCGGACAGGATCAGGTCGGGCTTGTGGTCCGCCATCACCTCGCCCAGCGCCATCAGCACCGAATCGGTCGGCGTACCCGTTACCGCGAAACGCCGCTCGCCAAATTGCCGCAGCCGCATCGGCCGGGTCAGGGTCAGCGAGCGGCTGGTCCCCGACTGATCCTCGGCGGGCGCGACGATCCAGACATCGTCGGACAGCGTCGCCGCGATCCGCTCCAGCGCGGCGAGCCCGGGCGCATGATAGCCGTCGTCATTGGTGAGGAGGATGCGCATCAGCGCGGCTCCAGCACCGCCTGTCCGCCCAGATAGGGCCGCAGCACCTCGGGCACGACGACCGAGCCGTCGGCCTGCTGGTAATTCTCGATGACCGCAACGAGCGTGCGCCCGACCGCCAGCCCCGAGCCGTTGAGCGTATGGACGAAGCGCGTCCCCTTGCCCTCGGCCGGGCGATAACGCGCCATCATCCGCCGCGCCTGGAAATCGGTGCAGGTCGAGCAGGACGAAATCTCGCGATAGCGCGCCTGTCCGGGCAGCCAGACTTCCAGATCATAGGTACGCGCAGCCGAGAAGCCCATGTCGCCGGTGCACAACAGCATCCGGCGATAGGGCAGGCCCAGCGCCTCCAGCACACCCTCGGCGCAGGCGGTCATCCGCTCATGCTCGGCATCCGACTGGTCCGGGGTGGTGATCGACACCATCTCGACCTTGTCGAACTGATGCTGGCGGATCAGGCCGCGCGTGTCGCGCCCCGCTGCACCCGCTTCCGAGCGGAAACAAGGGGTGAGGGCGGTGAAGCGCAGCGGCAACTCCGCCTCGCTCAAAATCGCCTCGCGCACGATATTGGTAAGCGAGACCTCGGCGGTCGGGATCAGCCAGCGGCCGTCGGTGGTGCGGAACAAGTCCTCGGCGAATTTGGGCAACTGGCCGGTGCCGAATGCCACCTCGTCGCGGACCAGCAGCGGCGGCTGGACCAGTTCGAAGCCATTCTGTTCGGTCATGCGGTCGAGCATGAACTGCCCAAGCGCGCGCGATAGTCGAGCCATGGAGCCACGCAACAGCGTGAACCGCGTACCGGCCAGCGCGACACCGGTTTCGAAATCCATGCCAAGTGCGGGCGCGATTACGTCATGCTCGCGCGCCTCGAAGGCGAGTTGGTTCGGCTCGCCCTTCTGATGGACCAGCATGTTGTCATTCTCATCCGCACCCTGCGGCACATCGGCGGCGGGCAGGTTGGGGATGGCGGCGAGCGCGGTGTTCAGTTCGACCTCGACCGCACGCTCCTGTTCCTCCAGTTCGGGCAGCTTGCCCTTGAGCGCGGCCACCTCGTCCATCAGCTCCCGCGCGCGTGCTTCGTCCTTGGCCGCCTTGGCCTGGCCGATCTGCTTGGACAGGTCGTTGCGGCGGGTCTGCGCCTCCTGCGCCTCGGCGATGATCGCGCGGCGGCGCTCGTCGATCGCGATCAGCGTATCGGCCTGGGGGGCCGCGCCCCGCTTGGCGAGGGCGGCATCGAAGGCGGCGGGATCATCCCGGATCAGGCGAATGTCGTGCATGGGCGAGAGGCTATGGCCTTCGCTCCGTCGTCACGCAACCCGTGGCGAAGCCCTTGCGTTACCCCTTTGCACAGACAAGGAGAAACGCGATGCAGGTGCCGCATAACAGTTTCGTGCTGGTCGTCGATGGCCGCAAGAGCCTGTTCTTCCGCAATGAGGGGGATGCCGAATATCCCAATCTGGTCGTCGAACATGCTGTCGAGCATCCCAATCCGGCGGACCGCGACCAGAAGACGGACAGCGCGGGCGCTGCCTCATCCACCCAGAGCGGCGCGGGTGCGCCCCCCATCGCACAGGGCGGATCGAATCAGGCTGGCGGCGGCGGCCAGGGTGCCCAGTTCGCGGCGTCGCGGGGATCGATGGGCGAAACCGATTATCACCAGCAGGAAGAAGACCGCTTCGCGGCCGAAACCGCCGAGATGCTCAAGCGCCGCGCGCTGGCCAACGAGTTTGAGTCGCTGATCGTGGTCGCTCCGCCCAAGACTTTGGGGGAGCTGCGCAAACATTATCACAAGGCCGTCGAGGATCGGCTGGTCGGCGAACTGGCCAAGGATCTGACAGGGCATCCGGTGCCTGAGATCGAGGCCGCGTTGCAAAAGGCCTGAGGCCCTTCACCGGCGGCGACGGGTCAGGCCGTTTTCGGCCTGGCCAGTCGCCGCCGAATGACCAGGGCGGCAGCCGCGCTGCCGAACAGAAGAACCATCGGCGGGGCGGGCACCGGCGTCGGGGGCGGCGTGTCGCCACCCGACGAAGAGGCGCTGCTCGCCGATGATGCGGACGAGGCGCTCGACGCCGACGATGCGCTGGACGCCGACGAGCCATTGGACGACCAGCCGCTGCTGCTCGACGCATAGCCGCTCGACGACGCCGAGGAGGCCGACGACGCGCTGGACGCACTCGACGAACTGACATTGCCCGACGATGCGCTGGTCGACGAAATGTTGCCCGATGAGGTGGAAGACCCACCGGTGGAGGACGTCGACGACACGTTACCCGAGGAAGTCGAAGAGCCGCCGGTGGACGATGTCGACGAGACATTACCCGAGGAGGTTGACGAGCCGCCGGTCGAGGAGGTGCTCGATACATTGCCCGAGGACGACGTGCTCGACACATTGCCGCTGGATGAGGTGCGGCTGGCCCCGCCGGTCGAGGTCGAGGAACCGCCCGAGCCCCCCGAGCCTCCCGACGCGGACGAGGTGGAGGTCGACCCGCCGCTGCTGGTCGATGAGATCACGATGCTGCCGCTCGATCCGCCGCCCCCGCCGAAGCCGAAGCCGCCGCCAAAGCCACCACCCCAACCACCGCCAAGGCCGCCGCCCCAGCCGCCGATCACGGCGGGTGCATAGCCGCCGCCCGACGCCATGGAAGGCGCGCTGGCGGGCAGGGGGATCGGAACCGGCGGATCCTGGGTCGTGACGGTGACGATGGTGGGGGGAGGCGTCGTGGTCGTCGTCGTGGTGCGTTTGACGATCCGCCGCTTTGGCGGAGGACGGTGATGGACGATGCGCTTCTTGACCTTGGTCTGCTTGACCAGGGCCGGACGCTCGGCGCGGTCGACCATGTGCACCGCCCCGCCGCCAATCACCGCACCCCCTGCGGCACATGCCGTCAGCTTTGCCAAGGCCATTCGCACAGACATCGTCACATCCTCAAACGGTCGGAACCCAAAACGCTATGGAGTCCGGACCAAGGCTCGAGCCGGGTGATGGTTCCGGCAACGCCGCCCAGCCGCCGATTGATGGCAGCATGGACGTTTCTGTCATCACAGTGACCAACAAAGCCTTAAGGTCAAACCAAAACTCGCCGTCCGCGTCTAGCTTTGGGATTCACGGAGCCGGGACGGCTTGCTTTCGGGCGTCACCGACGGGTTTGCGACGGGCAGTAATTCGACGATCGGGTGTGGAAATTGGCTATAGAGGCGCCAATTCGTCCATATCCGGTTAACATCGCAACTTTATTATAGAAATTGGCAATACGATGAAACGCCGGTCGCTTGCGGCAAACAGTGGCACCGATTATAGGCGCTCTCGACCATCAGGGGGCGGCCCCGAGGACACGGTGCCGAACCTCGCACCGACGGGCCCTTTGGGAGAGTGGTATGGCGACGGTGTTTAATCGCGTGACGGAATCCACTGGGCCGGATGCGGCCAACGATATCGATGAGAATTATCGTCCTTCACCGGACGAGCCTTTCATGAACCTGAAGCAGCAGGCGTATTTCCGCCGCAAGCTGATCGAGTGGAAGGAGGCGATCCAGCGTGAAGCGCAGGGCACGCTGTCCCAGCTTCAGGTCGACTCGTTGCGCGAACCCGACCTGACCGATCGCGCTTCGAGCGAGACCGACTGGTCGATCGAACTCCGGACCCGCGATCGCCAGCGCAAGCTGATCTCCAAGATCGACGCGGCGCTGCGCCGGATCGAGGAAGGCGAATATGGCTATTGCGAGGTTACCGGCGAACCGATCAGCCTTGGTCGGCTGGAAGCGCGCCCCATCGCGACAATGACGGTCGAGGCGCAGGAACGACATGAGCGCAATGAAAAGGTTTCGCGCGACGACTGATGATATAGGCCCGGTCGCTGGTTGCACTGAACGGTCATAGCCTCCGGCGGGGGGCAATCGGCCGGGTATCCGTTCGAACGCGCAAGGCTTGCCCCATTTGCTAACAGGTAGCCGGATCCCGCTGTCATAAATTGATTGGCAACGCGGTCGGGCGTATCGCATGATCGCGCTGAGAAATGACGGGCGCAGGACGTCGCATCGATGCGACGAACTGCGTACCCGCGAATGGATCTGAAATGGCCGAAGACGAAGTGGAACGCAGCGACCGGACGGGACGGCGCGACAGCCTTTTGCTGATGGCGCATATGACCCTGGGCGGCGAAGTCGCGCCCCGCGAGGTGCGTGTCCGCAACATTTCCGAAGGCGGGTTGATGGCCGAACTGCCTGTTTCGGTGGAGATCGGAACGCCCGTTTCGCTAGACCTGCGCGGGATCGGGCTGATTTCGGGGCGGATCGCCTGGTGTACCCAGGGGCGGGTTGGCGTGGCTTTCGACCGCCAGATCGATCCGACGCTGGTTCGCAAGCCGGTCGGCGGCGGTACCTCTACGCCGGAATATGCCAAGCCTGTCACAGGACTGAAAACGCGGCCGTTCCACCACTGACCCGATAAGGGCGTCGGGGATTGCGGCGACCCAAAGTCCTGATCCCGGCCGCATGATATGGGGCATGTGCCCCCGTGACAAAGGCCGCGGCGGGTCGAGGGACCCGCGCGGCCGCGTCAAGGCTATAGGCCTTGCATCTCTTCCTTCAGTTTGAGCTTCTGCTTTTTCAAATCCGCAAGGATCAGCGCGTCGGGCACGGGGCGCTGCGATTCGGCACTGATTCGCCGATCGAGCGTGGCGTGCTTGGTCTCCAGGGCCGTTTGATGCGCCGTATGCATGGGCTTCAACCTCCTGTCGTTGCATTGGGGGAGTGATTAAAACACCAAAATCACGGTCTGTCCTCATCCATTTTTCCCGGAATCGACCGGATGAGCCATTTGGCGCGATGACGTGTTGCCACCCCTCGCCGCGCGCGTCCCGGCTTGCTACAGGGGCGGGGGCGGCGACGGGCTTTCTCCGCGCCGGTCCGCTGAAGGGGAGCAGGATGGACGTCACGCTGGCACGCGCGCGGATCGACATGTTGCGAACGGAGCATCGTGACCTGGACGACGCGATCGCCGCGCTGTCGCAGTCCTCGACCCCTGATCAGTTGCAGATCGCGCGACTCAAAAAGCGTAAATTGCGTCTTCGCGACGAGCTTGCCGAACTGGAAGACCGGCTAATTCCCGACATCATTGCCTGACCGCTTCGTATCGGGACAGGCGGCATGACGCGCCGTCTTGCTCCTTGCGTGGATGACATGCCAGCCATCATCCATGGCCCATGTAGCGCTCGAATCCCCGTTTCACGCCAAGCTGACCGACAGCCTTTATGCCGAGGCCATGGCTCTGGCCGAGGCGGCGCGGGGCTATTTCGATGGGATCGGCCGGGACGAGCGCGATGCGCTGGGGCCGGTCGTGCGGGTCGTCTTTTCCTGCGAGTCGCTGAAGGTTACGACCCGACTGATGCACGTGATCGCCTGGGTCCTCACCCAACGCGCAGTCGAGGCGGGGGAGATGGATTGGACCGAGGCGCGCGAGCCGGTGCGGCGGCTCGGTTCTTCGCCCGACACCGAAGAAGCCCAACTCGCCACGCTGCCCGTACAGGCGCAGAGGCTGACCCGGGCGAGCCTGGACCTGCATCGCCGGGTCGAGCGGCTCGACGCGCTGGCCGACATGCTCCCGCCCGCGACCAGCCCCGTGCAGGCGTTGCAGGCGCGGTTGGGGCGGGCTTTCTGGGGGGCGAAAAATGGCCCCCCTATGGGGCAGGGTTTGGCTTAACCCCGCAAAGGATGCGCCGGTCGCGCTCACCGACGGGGCGCAGCTTCTTGGCCCAAGGCATGGCCCTGACGCCTGCCTTTGCAGCAAAGGCTTAAGCGGAAAGCGACAGCCTTTGACGTGCCTTGTCATATTGCCGCCTCAGGGTCGCGATCCGTTCGGCGGCGGGGACGATTTGGTCGATGGCGCCGATGCCTTGTCCCGCGCCCCAGATGTCCCGCCAGGCCTTGGCCGCCTGACCGCTGCCGAAGTTCATCTTCGTCACGTCACCTTCGGGCAGGCGATCGGGGTCCAGCCCTGCCGCCACGATCGAGGCGCGCAGATAATTGCCATGTACGCCGGTGAACAGACTGGAATAGATGATGTCGCTGGCCCCGCCGTCGACCACCGCCTGCTTATAGGCTTGCGCTGCATTGGCCTCGAGCGTGGCGATGAAGGGAGAGCCGATATAGGCGAAGTCCGCTCCCATGGCCTGTGCCGCCAGGATTGCATCGCCCGTCGCGATCGCGCCGGCCAGCGCCAGTGGCCCGTCGAACCAGGCGCGAATTTCCTGTACCAGCGCGAAGGGCGACAGCCGCCCTGCATGACCGCCCGCGCCCGTCGCCACCGCGATCAATCCGTCCGCGCCCTTTTCGACCGCCTTCCGCGCGAAGCGGTCATCGATCACGTCATGCAACGTGATCCCGCCCCAGCGATGGACGCCCGCATTCACATCCTCGCGCGCGCCCAGCGAGGTGATGACGATCGGCACCTTCCACTTGGCACAGACCGTCAGATCCGCCTCGAGCCGGTCATTGGAGCGATGGACGATCTGGTTGACCGCAAAGGGCGCGGCCGGGCGATCGGGATGCGCCCGGTCGTGCGCCGCCAGTTCCTCGGTGATGCGGTGCAGCCATTCGTCGAACAGGCTGGCGGGTCGCGCGTTCAGCGCCGGGAAGGATCCCACGATCCCCGCCTTGCACTGGGCGATGACGAGGTCGGGATTGGAGATGATGAACAGCGGCGACCCGATGACGGGCAAGCTCAGGCGACTCAGGGCAGGGGGCAGGCTCATGGCTTGACGATAACGTAAAGGTAAAGCCTGTCCAGCATCCGAAGGACGTGTGCAACATTATTACATGACCGTCATTTGCTTTGCGCCGCACAGGGCTTAGAGATTTGTGCATTCCCTGTTGAAAGGCCCTGATAGCGATGAAGTCCGCCCTTTCGGTCCTGTTGGCCCTGACCGTTTCCACTCCGGCGCTGGCGGCGGGCCAGCTCCCCCAGACCGTCGCGCCGGTCCGGTACGATATAACCGTGCGCCCCGATGCCAAGGCGCTGACGTTCACGGGCGAGGAAACGGTCGATGTCGATGTGAGGCAGGCGACCACGACGATCGTGCTGAACGCGGCCGAGCTGACCGTCACGCGCGCGACCTTCGACGGAAAGCCGGTGTCTTTCGTGGCTGATAAGACTGCGCAGACCCTGACGCTGACCCTGCCGCAGGCAGCCAGCGTCGGGCGACACAAGGTCGGCTTCGCCTGGACCGGCACGATCAACCGTTCGGCCAATGGCCTGTTCGCGATCGACTATACCAATGCGGATGGCTCGGCCGACCGGATGCTGGCGACCCAGTTCGAGGCCCCCGACGCGCGCCGCTTCGCGCCGATGTGGGATGAACCTGCCTTCAAGGCCAAGTTCCGCCTGACCGCGACCGCCCCCAAGGGCCAGCGCGCGATCAGCAACATGCCCGCCGAGGCGGTCACGACCCAGGCCGATGGCAGCCAGCTCTATCGCTTCGGCGAAACCCCCGTCATGTCCAGCTATCTGCTGTTCTTCGGCTCGGGCAATCTGGATCGCAAGACGGTGGACGCGAACGGGGTCCAGATCGGCGTGGTCAGCCGCAAGGGCGTGGTCGACCAGGGCGACTATGCGCTGGGCGCGGCGACCAAGCTGCTGAGCTATTATAACGACTATTTCGGCACGCCTTATCCGCTGCCCAAGATGGACATGATCGCGGGGCCGGGCTCCAGCCAGTTCTTCGGCGCGATGGAGAATTGGGGCGCCATCTTCTATTTCGAGAACGAGCTGCTTTTCAATCCGCAGGTCATGTCGGAGAGCAACCGCCAGCGCATCCACACGGTCGTCGCGCATGAAATGGCCCACCAATGGTTCGGCGACCTCGTCACCCCGCGCTGGTGGGACGACCTCTGGCTGAACGAGGGCTTCGCCTCGTGGATGGAGGGCAAGGCCAGCAACGACCTGAACCCCAGCTGGGAAGCGGCGGCGGCCAGCGTCGCGGGTGAGCGCGAATCGGCGATGGGCATCGACGCGACCAGCGCCACCCATCCGATCATCCGCAAGGTCGAGACGGTTGACCAGATCGGCGAGGCGTTCGACGGCATCACCTACCTGAAGGGGCAGGCGGTCATCGGAATGCTCGAATCGACGCTGGGTGCCGATACGTTCCGCAAGGGCATCCGCGCCTATATGGCGAGGTATAAATATCAAAACACCGTGACCGACCAGCTTTGGGAAGAGCTGTCCAAGGCGTCGGGCACCAATGTCGCGACGATCGCGCACGACTTCACCCTGCAGGGCGGCGTGCCGCTCATCACGGTGCAGGGCGCGCGGTGTGAGGGCGGAAAGACGGTCGCGATGCTGACCCAGGGTCGCTTCGGACTGGATGAAGCGTCGAAGGCTCCGCAGACCTGGCATGTGCCGATCCGCGTCGCGACCATCGGCGGGGCCGAGACGACGGCGATCGTCACCGGTGCCACGCCTGCCCCCGTGACGGTGGGCGGTTGCGGCACGCTGGTCCTCAACCAAGGCAAGGGCTCCTATACCCGCGTCATGTATGACGAGGCGGGCCATGCCGCGATCGTGCGCGACTATGCCAAGCTGGCGCTGAACGACCGGCTGGGGACGCTGGGCGATGACTATGCCCTGGCGGCGGGCGGCTATCAGAATTTGAGCCGGTGGTTCGAGCTGATGGCGCGGGTCCATCCCGAGGCCGATCCGCTGGAATGGGAAACCGTTGCGGGGGAGCTGGCGCGGCTGAATGGGCTTTATGAGGGTACGCCGCTCGAAAAGCCGCTGCGCGCGCGGACGGCGGCGATCCTGTCGCCGGTGCTGGCGCGGATCGGGTTCGAGCCCAAGCCCGAGGACGGCGCGCTCGTCTCCAACCTGCGTGAGACGCTGATCGGGCAACTGGGCACCAGCGGCGATGCGATGGTCGCGGCGCGGGCACGGGGCTATGTCTCTGCGCTGGCGAAGAACCCGAACGCCATTCCGGGCGCGATCCGCCAGCCGATCCTGGCGACCTATGCCAAGCAGGCGACGTCCGCCGAGTGGGACCGCCTGTACGAACTCGCCAAGGCCGAGCGCAATCCGGTGGTGAAGAACCGCTATGTCTCGCTGCTCGGTTATGCCGAGGACGAGAATGCCGCGCACCGGGCGTTGAGCGTGTTGAAGGACAACACCTTCACTCCGCCGCAGCGCGCGTCGCTGCTCCGCTCGATCGCGGGTGCGCATCCCGACATGGCGTTCGACTGGGCGGTGGCGAACAAGCCGCTGGTCGACAGCTTCCTGGAGGAAAGCAACCGCGCGACCTTCATCGTCGGGCTGGGCGCAGGATCGAACGATCCCGCCATGCCGGGCAAGATCGAGGCCTGGGCCAACGCCAATCTGCCCGAGGGCTCGCGCGGCGGCGCCAAGCGGTCCATCTCGCAGATTGCGGTACGCAAGGCGGTGGCCGATCGGCTGAAGCCTGCTGTCCAGACCTGGCTGGCGCGCTGACGGTTCGGGCTTTGCCCCTCCGCCACCCCCCTCTCCATTGGAGATGGGGGGCATTGCGCCAGCAATGGTGGAGGGGCTAAGGCCCCGCTCTATCGAACCGCTTGCCTTCGCATGAAAAACGCGGGAACCATGATGGCTCCGTCACCCATTTCGTGAGCCCTTCGTGATCCGCAACAGCCTTGCCCTCCTCCTCGCCGCCACCGCCATGACCGCGCCGCTCGCCGCGCAGGAGGAAGGGGAGAAAAAGGCTCCGCATCACGAAGCCGCCAAGGCCGAGGCGGAGGCCGCCTGGGCGCGCGCGCCGCTGGAAGAAACAGAAGTCCGCCACCGCGACAGCGTCACGATCAACGGCCGCGCCTATCCCTATGTCGCGTCGGCCGGCACGCTGACCGTCCGCGACATCGAGGGTAAGCCGACCGCCTCGATGTTCTACACGGCCTATACGCTCGACGGGACCAAGCCCGGCACCAAGCGGCCGGTGACGTTCCTCTATAATGGCGGGCCGGGTTCGCCCTCCTTCTGGCTGCGTATGGGCTCGTTCGCGCCGATCCGTATCCGCACAACAAGCCCCGAGTTTGTTCGCCCTGCGCCTTATGATGTCGGGCCGAACCCGGACTCGCTGCTCGACAAGACCGACCTCGTATTCCTCGATGCGATCGGAACCGGCTATTCGCGGCCGTTGGGCGATATGAAGCCCGGGCAATTTTACGGCGTGGACGAGGATGTCGATGTCTTTTCGGGGGCGATCCAGCGCTACGTCACCAAATATGGCCGCTGGATGAGCCCGAAATTCCTGCTCGGCGAAAGCTATGGCACGCTGCGCTCGGGCGCGCTGGCCTATCAGTTGCAAGAGCGGGGCATGGCGCTGAACGGCGTCGTGCTGCTCAGCTCGATCATGAATTACGGCTATCGCCAGCCGGGGTTGGATCAGGTCTATCTGAATTACCTGCCCAGCTATGCCGCGACCGCCTGGTATCACAACCGCCTGACCGACCGCCCCGCCGATGTCGCGAAGGTGGTGGCGCAGGCACGGGCGTTCGCCGTCGGCCCGTATATGTCGGCGCTGGCCAAGGGGCAGAGCATCTCGCCCCAGGAACGCGACCAGATCGCCGAGCAGATGAGCCGCCTGATCGGCATCTCGCCCGACTTCATCAAGCGCGCCAACCTGCGCATCGACCTGCCGCGTTTTCAGAAGGAGTTGTTGCGCGGATCAGCGCGCACGGTCGGGCGGTTCGACTCGCGCTATCTGGGCATCGACACCGACGCGGCGGGCGAGGCACCGGAGACGGATGCTTCTTCGGACGCGATTTCGGGGGCTTATATCGCGTCCTTTCAGGACTATCTGCAATCAACGCTCGGCTACAAGACGGAGCTTCCATATCGCCTGTCCGCACGCGATGCGGCGGGATGGACCTGGAACTGGAAGCACAAGTCGCCGGATGGCGGGCAGAACAATCCCAACACCGCGATCGACCTGGGCGCGGCGATGCGGGCGAACCCGTATCTCAAGGTGCTGTCGATGAACGGCTATTACGACATGGCGACCCCGTTCTTCGGCACCGAGAACGACCTGGGTCACATGATGCTGGAACCCGCGCAGCAGGCGAACCTGCGCTTCACTTACTATCCGGCCGGACACATGACCTACCTCAACCCCGAGGCGTTGCGAAGCATGAAGGCCGACCTGTCGCGCTGGTATGACGAAGCGGTGAGCGACGCGAAGTCGTCGACCCCGCCGGTGCCGCCTTCGGGGCAGGGGGCCAGCCGAACCAACGGATAGCCGTGCTTATACTGATGGCCGATGCCCTCCTTTCGGATCACGTGGAGGAGGGCATCGCCAGCATATTTGGCCTTTCGGCAAGGGCCAATATCGGGATTCGAGGTTCCTCCCGGCGGAAGCTGGTTCTGCCATCTTCCTTCCCTTTTCTCGAGACGCCCGGGGGCGATGTCGGCGTCTGTCCGACGCATAGGTCGCCCTATGGATTTTCGTGATTTTGGGCTGGGGGGAGCAATGCTCAGGCTGTTGCAGCTTTTGTGTTGCCAAAGCGTGCTTATTCTCAAAAGCAGCTATGCGTCCCGATCAGCTGCCCAAACGACACCATTGACCGAGGAAGTTGGCTATATAGGAATAAATGGTGGACGCACTTGGGCTCGAACCAAGGACCCGCTGATTAAGAGTCAGCTGCTCTACCAACTGAGCTATGCGTCCATTGCCGGTCTGCGGCAAGGCGGGGAAGCGGTGTCCCCGGCTGGTGGCGCGCTACTAGCCGAGCATGTCCGACCTGCCAAGGGGGTTTTTGACATTTTTCTTGCGGTCGGGACCCGCACCTCGAATCCCGACCCGCTTTAGTCTCAATAGCCGACGGTGAAGCGCTGACGGACATGGCGCGGCTGTTCGATCTCATCGACCAGCGCGATGGCATAGTCCTCGAACGAGATGCTGCTGCCCTGCTCGTTCGACAGGAGCGTGTCGGTGCCGAGTCGGAACTGGCCGGTGCGCTCGCCGGGGACGAACATCGCGGAGGGGGACAGGAAGGTCCATTCCAGATCGTGCGCCTCGCGCAGCCGGTCGAGGAAGGCCGCACCCGCGCTGGCCTCCGTCTTATATTCTTCGGGGAAGCCCGGCTGGTCGATCAGCCGTTGGCCGGGCGCGACTTCCAGGCTGCCTGCGCCGCCCACGACCAGATAGCGCAGCACCCCCGACGCCCGGACCGTGGCAATCAGCTGGGCCGCGTCGGTGACCGAAAAATGGACCGAACTGACGACCACATCATGCCCGCGCAGCGTGTCGGCCAGCGCTTCGGGCGCGTTCACATCACCTGCCGTCGGGGTGACGCCGGGCAGGGGGGCAATCCTGTCCGTGTTGCGTGCGATGGCGGTCACGGTATGGCCGCGATCCGACAATTCCTTCAGGATGCGCGCGCCTGCATTGCCCGAGGCTCCGATCAGGGCGATCTTCATGGTCTTTCCTTTCCATGGTCCACTTTGTAGACCGTGGAGCTATGCAGAGCGCCGCCGCACCACAAGACGTCATTTTCGAGGGACCAGGTCACACGGGTCTGACCATGCCGCTGACCGGCGAGGGCGGCTGTCCGATCCGCGAGGTGCTGGATCGGATCGGCGATCAGTGGAGTCTGCTTGTCCTCGCCGCGCTGGAGCCGGAGACGTTGCGCTTCAACGTGTTGTTGCGGCGGATCGGCGATGTGTCGAAACAGATGCTGTCGCGGACGCTGCGGCGGCTGGAAGAGGACGGCTTCGTCGAGCGGACGGTCTATCCCGAGGTCCCGCCTCGGGTTGAGTATAGTTTGACCGATCTGGGCCGATCATTCCTGGAGCCGATGCGCGCGCTGATCCGCTGGGCGGACATGCATCAGCCCAAGGTGGAGGCGGCCCGCGCGGCCTATCGCGCGCGGGCCTGACCCCCATTTTCCCGTCAGGCGATGTGAACCGCCTTGGTGATCATATGGTTGGCGATGCCTTCGGGGCCGTCTTCCGAACCATAGCCGCTTTCCTTGACCCCGCCGAAGGGCGCATCCCCCCAGCTGAGGCGGACCGTGTTGATCGCGACCATGCCCGCCTCGATCTCGTCGCCCAGCTGGTTCTGGCGACGGCCATTCTCGGTAAAGCAATAGGCGCCCAGGCCGAAGGGCAGGCGGTTCGCCTCGGCGATCGCGTCCTCGGTGGTGGCGAAGGGGCGGATCAGCGCGATCGGGCCGAACGGCTCCTCGTTCATGGCCTTGGCGTCGAGCGACACATCGGCCAGCACGGTGGGTGAGAAGAAGAAGCCCTCACCGCCCTTGGCCTCGCCGCCGGTCAGCTTGCGCGCGCCGTTGCGCACTGCGTCCTCGATCATCGCACCGATCGCCTCGGGGCGGCGGGGATTGGCCATCGGCCCCATCTGCGTGTCCGAGGACAGGCCATCCCCGATCTTCAGCGCGGCGGCGCGATCGGCAAAGCCCTGGGCGAAGCGTTCGTAAATGCCCTCCTGCACATGGAAGCGGGTGGGCGCGACGCAGACCTGACCGGCATTGCGGAACTTGTGGGTGACGAGCAGGTCGAGCGTCTTGTCGAGATCGCAATCGTCGAACACCAGCACCGGGCCATGGCCGCCGAGTTCCATGGTCGACTTCATCACCGTGTCGGCGGCGAGTTTGAGCAGGTGTTTGCCCACCGGCACCGAACCGGTGAAGCTGAGCTTGCGCGTGACCGGCGAAGCGAGCAGGTGACGCGACACCGCATCGGGCACGCCGAACACCAGCTGGGCCACGTCTCCGGGCAGACCCGCGTCCTGGAAGCAGCGCATGATCGCGATCGCGCTGGCGGGGGTTTCCTCACTGGGCTTCAGGATCACCGAGCAACCAGCGGCGATGGCCGGCGAAATCTTGCGCACCGGGTTCATCACCGGGAAATTCCAGGCGCAGAAGGCAGCGACCGGGCCGACCGGCTGGTGCAGGACCAGCGAGCGCGTGCCGGTGGGACGCGGCAGCACGCGTCCGTAAATGCGCACCGCTTCCCCCGCGTGGAAATCGAGCAGCGCGGCGGTCGCGGCGACCTCTCCGCGCGCCTCCACGATCGGCTTGCCCTCCTCCAGCGTGGCGAGGCGGGCGAGTTCCTCGGCCCGTTCACGGACCAGCGCAGCGGTGCGGTGGAGGACGGCGGCGCGCTCCTGCGGGGCCGTCTTTCGCCAATGCTCGAACCCGCGCGCGGCCGCCTCGAGGGCGCGGTCCATATCGGCGGTGGTCGCCAGCGGCAGTTCGCCAAGCGACTGTCCGGTCGCCGGATTCAATACGGGCTGGGATTCGCGCGCCTCGGCGCCCAACCATTCGCCCGCGATATAAAGGCCGTTTGCTACATCAAGCTGCGGGGCGGTCATGCGTGTCCTTTCCGACTCGGTGAGGAAAATATGGGTCGCAGATCGTCCTTGTCCGTCGCCGATGCAAGGTCGCGCAAAGCCAGACCGGGCTTCTGTCAGGGTCGAGGGAGCAAAAGCAGGGCTTTGTGCGTCCCAAGCTTTACGGCATTTCCTATCGGGGCGATCGAGATAGGTTACGCGCCGTAACGAAAGGGACGGGTCCAGATGCGAGCACCATTTCCGGCCGTGATGGCCGCGTTGATGATCGGGACGATCGGCCTGTCCGCCTGCTCGGGCGGGGGCAGCAACGGCAAAGGCTCGGTCGAGCTGCTGAACGTCAGCTATGACCCGACGCGCGAACTGTATAAGGACGTCAACGCCGCCTTCGCCAAGCGGTGGAAGGACAAGACCGGCCAGACCGTCTCGTTCCGGATGAGCCATGGCGGATCGGGCAAGCAATCCCGCTCAGTGATCGATGGTTTGTCGGCAGACGTGGTGACGCTCGCGCTGGGCTATGACATCGACGCCATGGCGGAGCGAGCCAAGCTGCTTCCGGCCAATTGGCAGAGCCGGTTGCCGGACAATAGCGCGCCCTATACCTCGACGATCGTGTTCCTGGTGCGCAAGGGCAATCCGAAGGGCATTCGTGACTGGCCCGATCTGGTGAAGCCCGGCGTGCAGGTCATCACCCCCAGCCCCAAGACCAGCGGCGGCGCGCGGTGGAATTTCCTGGCAGCCTGGGCCTATGGCAAGAAGGCGGGCGGCTCGGACGCCGCGGCGCAGAAATATGTCGCCAACCTCTATTCGCATGTGCCGGTGCTGGACTCCGGCGCGCGCGGGGCGACGACGACTTTTGTCGAGCGCGGCCTGGGCGATGTGCTGATCGCCTGGGAGAATGAGGCTTTGCTGTCCGAAAAGGAATTGGGCGCGGGCAAGTTCGACATTGTCGTGCCCTCCATCTCGGTCCTGGCTGAGCCGCCGGTCGCCGTCGTCGACGCCAATGCCAAGGCGCATGGTACCGAGCGGGCCGCCACCGAATATCTGAACTTCCTCTACACGCCCGAGGGGCAGGAGATCGTCGCACGCAATTTCTATCGCCCGCGCGATCAAGCGGTAATGGCCCGCCATGCAGCAACCTTCCCCAAGCTGGATATGGTGACGATCCAGGACTTCGGCGGTTGGGGCGCCGCGCAAAAGCGGTTCTTTGCGGATGGCGGCGTGTTCGACGCCATCTATGGCGGCGGCAAGCGGCGTTGATGGCATGAGGCGTTCCAAGCAGCGGTCGGCGCTGCCCGGCTTCGGCCTGACCATGGGGATGACCCTGTTCTGGTTGGGGCTGGTCGTTCTGGTCCCGCTTTCCGCGCTCGTCATCCGGGCGGCGGGTATGGGTTGGGCGGGCTTCGCCGAGGTCGGACTGTCGCCGCGGGCGCTGGCCGCCTATCGGTTGAGCTTCGGCGCGGCGCTGGCGGCGGCGGCGATCAACGCGGTGTTCGGGTTGCTGATCGCGTGGATACTCGTCCGCTATGAATTTCCCGGCAAGAAGCTGATCGACGCGGCGGTGGACCTGCCCTTCGCGCTTCCGACCGCCGTGGCGGGCATCGCGCTGGTGTCGCTCTATTCGGACAATGGCTGGGTCGGGTCGCTGCTCGCGCCGCTGGGGATCAAGGTCGCCTATACGCCATTGGGGGTAACGATCGCTTTGGTTTTCATAGGTTTGCCGTTCATTGTTCGCTCGGTCCAACCGGTTCTCGCGGATCTGGGCCGGGACGTTGAGGAGGCCGCCGCGACGCTGGGCGCGACGCGCGGACAGACATTTCGACGCGTCATCCTGCCCGCCATCCTGCCCGCGCTGCTGACCGGCTTCGCGCTAGCCTTCGCACGCGGGGTAGGGGAATATGGCTCGATCATCTTCATTGCGGGGAACATGCCGTTCAAATCGGAAATCGCGCCGCTGCTGATCATCACCCAGCTCGAACAGTTCGATTATGACGGTGCGACGGCCATCGCCTGCGTGATGCTGGTCCTGTCCTTTGCGATGCTGTTGTTCGTCAATCTGCTCCAGGCCTGGCGTGCCAGACGGGGGACGCGATGAGCGGTTCCCATCCCACCACTGTTGAGAGCCCGTGGGCGCGGCGCGCGCTGATCGGCGTCGGCTTCCTGTTCCTCGCGCTGTTCCTTTTTCTGCCGCTTGTCATGGTCTTCGCGGGCGCACTCGCGAAGGGATGGCAGGTGTTTTTCGACGCGTTGGTGGACCCGGACGCACTGGCGGCGATCCGCCTGACCCTGCTGGTCGCGGGAATTTCCGTGCCGGTCAACGCGGTGTTCGGGGTGGCGGGGGCCTGGGCGATCGCCAAGTTCGACTTTCGCGGAAAAAGCCTGCTCATCTCGCTGATCGACTTGCCCTTTTCGGTATCGCCGGTGGTATCGGGCCTCGTCTTCGTCCTGCTGTTCGGCGCGCAGGGATGGCTGGGGCCGTGGCTCACCGAACATGGCGTGCGGATCATCTTCGCCGTGCCGGGCATCGTGCTGGCCACCGTCTTCGTGACCTTTCCCTTTGTCGCCCGAGAGCTGATCCCGCTGATGGCGGAGCAGGGGCGTGACGACGAGGAAGCGGCGCGCTCGCTGGGGGCGACCGGCTGGCAGACCTTCTGGCATGTCACCCTCCCCAATATCCGCTGGGGCCTGCTCTATGGCGTGCTGCTGTGCAATGCGCGGGCCATGGGCGAATTCGGCGCGGTATCCGTCGTGTCGGGGCATATTCGAGGGCTCACCAACACCATGCCGTTGCATGTCGAAATCCTGTACAATGAATATGACTTTGTCGGCGCGTTTGCGGTGGCGTCTCTGCTCGCATCGCTCGCGCTGGTGACTTTGGGAGTGAAGACCGTGCTGGAATGGCGTTTCGGCATCCACCGGGCGGGAGCCGCGCATTGAGCATCGTCGTCGAGAATATCTCCCGCCGCTTCGGCGGCTTCACTGCGCTGGACCGCATTACCCTGGAAACGAGGCCGGGCGAGTTCCTGGCGCTTTTGGGGCCATCGGGATCGGGTAAGACCACGCTGCTGCGAACCATCGCCGGGCTGGATTTCGCGGATGAAGGGCATGTCCTGTTCGACGGGCAGGACATGACCGGCACCCCGGCCGCCGAGCGGCGGATCGGCTTCGTGTTCCAGAATTACGCGCTCTTCCGGCACATGACGGTCGCGCAGAACATCAGCTTCGGTCTGACGGTGCGCAAGCGGCGTGACCGGCCAGCCAAGGCGGCGATCGCGGCGAAGGTCGCCGAGTTGCTGGAACTGATCCAGTTGCCCGAGCTGGGCGACCGCTACCCGGCGCAATTGTCGGGCGGTCAGCGGCAGCGTGTGGCGCTGGCCCGCGCGCTCGCGATCGAACCGCGGCTGCTGCTGCTCGACGAACCCTTTGGTGCGCTCGATGCCCAGGTGCGCAAGGACCTCCGAAGCTGGCTGCGGCGTATCCATGACGAGACGGGGCTGACTTCGATCTTCGTGACGCATGATCAGGAAGAAGCTTTGGAGATCGCCGACCGCATCGTCGTGATGCGCGGCGGCGTGATCGAACAGATCGGCACGCCCGCCGAAGTGCAGGGCGCGCCTGCCACGGCCTTCGTCTCGTCCTTCATCGGCGAGACGAACCGCCTGCCCGTCACGCGTGGCGACGGCACGGCCGTCATTGGCGACGCACTGGCGACACTGCCTGACGAAGCGCAGGGGCGGGGGCCGGGCGAAATTCATATTCGTCCGCATGATGTCGAGCTGGCCGAGCCGGGCGATGCGGCTGCGTTGCCCGTCACCGTGCTGGCCAGCCGACCCATTGGCCGCTCCCGCCGGATCACGGCGCAGGTGGTCGGTATGGACGAGCCGCTGACTATCGACCTGCCCGTCGCGGTAGAGGCCAGCCCCGGCCAGCAACTGGCGGTCCGCCCCGTGCGCTACCGAATCTTCTGAGCGCCCCCTAGCGCATGATCCCCTGACAGTTTGCGGATGTCGGCGGTTTCGCTATTTGCCAGCGGAGGCCGCCCGGGCATGACGCGGCGGCAACAGGGAGATCGCGGTTGAGGGTCGGACAGGAATGCTGGCGGATCGAGCAGGCCGACCGGATGGCGGTTATCATCGATGCGGAGAATTATTTCCGCATGGCCCGCCGCGCCATGCTGAATGCACGGCGTCGGATTTTGCTGATCGGTTGGGATTTCGACGCGCGTATCGTCCTCGACCATGACGAGGCGCCGGGCGAAACGGTGGGCGACTTTATCTATTCGCTCGTCCAGCGCCAGCCCGATCTGGAGATTTTCCTGCTCCGCTGGGATACGGGCGCGATCAAGTCGCTGTTCCGGGGGCGGACTTTCTTCACCGTCATGAAGTGGATGGCACATGCTCGCATCCACACCAAGCTCGACGGCCATCACCCGATCGCCGCGTCGCATCACCAGAAGATCGTCATCATTGACGACCAGCTCGCCTTTTGCGGCGGGATCGACATGACGAGCGAGCGCTGGGACACATGCGCCCACCATGACGACGATCCCTGTCGCAAGCGGCCCGGCGGCCGGCCCTACAAGCCATGGCATGACGCGATCAGCGCGGTGGAAGGCCCAGTGACCCATGCGCTGGGCGAGCTGTTCCGCGAGCGATGGCACGCCGCCGGCGGCAAGCCGATGGGGCCGCCCGTACCGGGCGCGAGTTGCTGGCCCGAGGGGTTGGAGCCTGACTTCACCGGCCAACCGGTCGCGATCGCCCGGACCATGCCGGAGATGGACGACCAGGCCGCCGTGCACGAGAATGAGGCATTGTTCCTCGCCCAGATCGCGCGGGCCAAGCGCTATGTTTATATCGAGAGTCAGTATTTCGCCTCGCGCCGGGTGGCCGAGGCGATCGCCCGGCGGTTGGACGAGGAGCGGGGGCCGGACTTCGTCATCATCAACCCGCTGACGGCACAAGGCTGGCTGGAGCCGATCGCGATGGACACGGCGCGCGCCCGGCTGGTCGAGGCGCTGCGGCGGCGCGACCGGCATGGCCGGCTGCGGCTCTATCACCCGTTCACCGCGGGCGGCGAGGCGATCTATTGCCATGCCAAGATCCTGATCGCCGACGATGAGGTGTTCCGGCTGGGTTCGTCCAATCTCAACAACCGCTCGATGCGGCTCGATACCGAGTGCGACCTGGCGATCGCGGTCGAGGCGGACAGTGCGGCGGGGCGGCGCATCGCGGCGATCCGCGACGAGCTGCTGGCCGAGCATCTGGGCGTGGCGCCGAAGCAGGTTGGCGAGGCGATCGCCCGTACGGGCTCGTTGATCGCGGCGGTCGAGGTGTTGCGCGGGCAGCCGGGGCGGACCCTGCGCCCCTATGAGGTGCCCGACCTGTCCAGCGTCGAGGAATGGCTGGCCGATAACGAAGTGCTCGACCCGGAAGGCCCGGACGAGATGTTCGAGGCGTTCAGCCAGCGCAAGGGGCTGTTCCGGCGGCTTCGGCGGCGCTGATGGGGGACATCGTCAACTTCCGTCAGGCGCGCAAAGGGCTGGCACGCAAACAGGCCGATCAGCAGGCGGCGGAGAACCGGGCGAAGTTCGGCCGCACCAAGGCGGAGAAGCAGCGGGAGGCGGCCGAGCAGGAGCGGCTACGTCGAGAACTAGACGGCGCCAAGCGAGACGAAATTCCTCCCCTGTAAGGGGAGGGGGACCATGCAAAGCATGGTGGAGGGGTGTAACCCTTTCGATAGCGGGACACCCCTCCGTCGCGCTGCGCGCGCCACCTCCCCTTACAGGGGAGGAATGGAGTAGATGTTATCGCGGTGTCGCGAACCAGATGGTGTGGGTCGCGCCCTTGCCATTCTCGCGCGCCCGGACCTTGACCTCGTCGACCAGGAAGCCCGCGCGTGACAGTCGCCGGGTGAAGACCGGATCGGGGGCGGCCGACCAGATCGCCAGCACGCCGCCAGGCCGCAGCGCGAAGCGCGCTTCGTCCAGCCCGCGGTTCGAATAGAGTCCGTCATTGGCCGGGCGGGTCAGTCCGTCGGGGCCGTTGTCGACGTCGAGCAGGATCGCGTCATACGCCCCGCGCCCGGCATAGATGGCATTGCCGACATCGCCCATGGCCAGCGTGACGCGGGGATCGTCCAAGCACCCGGCGGTCAATTCCGCCATCGGCCCGCGCGCCCATTCGATGATGCCGGGGACCAGCTCGGCCACCGTCACCCGTGCATCGCGGCCGAGGCGATCCAGCACCGCGCGCAGCGTGAAGCCCATGCCATAGCCGCCGATCAGCAGATGCGGCGCGTTACGCCCGCCCAGCCGGTCGCAGGTCATCGTGCCGAGCGCGACTTCCGAGCCGCTCATCCGCGTGCTCATCAGCTCGTTGCGGTCGAGCACGATCATGAAGTCCTTGCCCCGGCGGAACAGCCGCAGGGGCTCGCCGCCCGGCACCTCGGCGATGCCCAGCAGCTCGCGTGGGGTCACTTGCCCTGACGCGCCTTGCGAGCGGCGTAGCGGGCGTCACGCGCGGCCTTCAGCTCGGCGGCGGTGGGGACCACAGGCGGGCGCGCCGCGGCGGCAGCGGCCTCTGCGGCGGCTTCCGCTTCGGCCTTTGCCTGGGCACGGGCTTCCTCACGGGCGGCCTTTTCCTGCTCGATCGCGGCCTTGTGGGCGGCGCGTCGCTCGGCCTCGGCGGCTTCCTTGGCCTCGCGCGCAGCAGCGCGGGCGGCCACCACGGCGGGGTCGGGCGCGGCCTTGTTCCGCAACTTCTCGAGCGCGGCCGCCTTTGCGTCACGCGATGCCGATGCGCGATCGGCGAAACCGGGAACCTTATATCCTGCCATCAATCCTTCATCCCGCTGATGGGCCACCAGGGACCCAATGCACAACGGCCCCGCATCGCTGCGGAGCCGTTGAAAAAACTGGTGGACGCACTTGGGCTCGAACCAAGGACCCGCTGATTAAGAGTCAGCTGCTCTACCAACTGAGCTATGCGTCCGTTCGTCACGCTCGTCAGGCCGTCCGGCGGCCCGCCTCGTGATCGGGAGGCGCGCCTTTAGCAGTCCCTTGCCGCTTTGCAAATGCTTTTTGCAATCGGAGGGCGCTTTTTCGCCCTACCAACGCGCAGGCCGACGATTTTCGCGGTCGATCGCCATCAATATGCCCAGACACAACAGAACCGTCATTTGCGACGAGCCGCCATAACTGACCAGGGGCAGGGGAATGCCGACGACCGGCGCCAGGCCCATGACCATCATCAGATTGACCATCACGTAAATGAAAATGGTCGTGGACAGCCCCGCCGCCGCCAGCCGGGCAAAGCGCGACGGCGCGGCCTGCGCCACGTTCAGCCCCCAGCGGATGACCAGGATGAACGCCAGGATGAGGAAGCAGCCGCCGACCAGCCCCCATTCCTCCGCCATGGTCGCGAAGACGAAGTCGGTATGACCCTCGGGCAAATAGTCGAGATGGCTCTGGGTGCCGTTCAGGAAGCCCTTGCCCCAGATGCCGCCCGAGCCGATCGCGATCTTCGACTGGCTGATATGATAGCCGGTGCCCAGCGGATCACTTTCGGGATCGAGGAAGATCAGCACGCGGTTGCGCTGATAATCGTGCAGCAGGAAATTGACCGCCAGCGGCGCCATCACCGCCAGCGCCATCGCCCCGCCGATGAACAGGCGCAGCGGCACCCCCGCCAGGAACATGACCGTCGCGCCGCCCGCGCAGATCATCAGCGCGGTGCCGAGATCGGGCTGTTTCATGACGAGCGCGGCGGGCACTGCGATCATCGCCGCGACCGGCCATATGCCCGAGAAACGCCGCGTCTCTGCCGGGGGCATCAACTCGTAGAAACGCGCGGCGCCCAGCACGATGAACAGCTTCATCAGCTCGGAGGGCTGAAGGCGGATGAAGCCCACGTCCAGCCATCGCTGGCTGCCGCCGCGCACCGCGCCCAGTAGTTCGACCAGCACCAGCGCGACGACCAGGATCAGATAGCCCGGCATGGCGATACGCCGCCACAGGTCGAGCGGCAGGCGCGACAATATCAGCGATCCCGCCAGCAGGACGAAGAAGCGTACCCCCTGCGGCTTGGCCCAGGGGGTCAGCGATCCGCCCGCCGCCGAATAAAGGACGACCAGTCCGAAACACCCGATCGCCGTGACGAGCAGGATGACGCGCCACGGCAGCTGCGCGATCGGTTCGGGAATGATGCGGGGGCCGCTCATGGATTGGGGTCCGCCGTATCTTCGGGATCGGTTTCACGGGTGGCCATCGCCTCGGCCTGCGCGTCCGAGACGTTGGTCGCGGCTTCGACGGCCGGTGCGTCGGTCGCGGCGCCCGCATCGGTCTTGGTCGCTGCGGAAGCAGGCTTGGGCGAATGGGCCGCGCGATAGGCGGCCTCGTCGGCGCGCATCCGGGTGGCGATGTCGCCGCCCCAGGTCGGCTCGTCCTGCGCCAGCGAAGCGAGCGCGCGGTCGCGGTCGAACAAATAGGTCATGATGTCGCGCCCGATCAGCGGCGTGTCCAAATTGCGCACGGTATGGCCATTATGCTCCAGCACCACGGCGGCCGCATAGCGTGGATTGTCGGCAGGCGCGAAACAGACGAACAGGGCGTGGTCGCGCAGCTTGAAGGGAAGTTGGCCGTTCTTCAGCACGCCCATGCGCCGCTCCGCCATGGTGATGCGGCGGACCTGGGCGGTGCCGGTCTTGGCCGCAAGGCTGACGCCGGGCACCAGCATCCGCGCCGCGCCGCCGGTGCCGCCCTGATTGACCACGCCGAACATCGCGTCGCGCACGATCGCCAGATGCTCGGAGGCGACGGGCAGGGCAGGAGCGTCGAGATGGACCTGATGCGCCAACATGCTGGGCGCCAGATGCCGCCCTGATGCGAGCCGTGCCGCCATGACCGCCAGCTGGAGCGGATTGGCCAGCACATAACCTTGCCCGATCGAGGCGTTCAGGCCATCGGCCACGGTCCATTTCGTCTTGTATTTCTTTAGCTTCCACGCCGAATCTGGCACGGTGCCATACCGCTGCGTACTCAGCGGCAGGTCGAATTTCTGCCCCAGCCCCAGCATCCGCGCGACCGGCGCGATCCGGTCATAGCCCATGCGGCGGATCATCTCGTAGAAATAGATGTCGCAGCTCTGCTCGATCGCACCCTTCAGGTTGAGTGCGCCGTGGCCGCCCCGCTTATGACAGTGGAAGACGCCGGTGCCGACCCGCATCGCGCCGGTGCACAATATCCGGTCGTTTGCCCCAACTCCGGCTTCCAGCAGCGCCAGGCCGTTCATCGGCTTGACCGTCGAGCCCGGCGGATAGAGGCCCTGCGTTACCTTGTTCATCAAGGGCACATGGTCGTTTTCCGACAGCATCGCCCATTCCAGATGGCTGATCCCGTCCGAAAAGCTGTTGGGATCGTAGGCGGGCATCGACACCATCGCCAGCGTTTCACCGGTGCGGCAGTCGAGCACCACCGCCGAGCCCGAATTGGTGCCCAGACGGCGCGCGGCATATTCCTGCAGCCCCGCATCGATGGTCAGGCGGATGTTACGGCCGGGTGTATCGGGACGGGTGGCGAGTTCGGCCACGACCTTACCCCGCGCCGTCACCTCGACGCGCTTGGCGCCGGGCTTGCCGCGCAAGTAAGGCTCCAGCATTTTCTCCAGCCCGTCCTTGCCCAGCTTGAATCCGGGGGTGACGAGCAACTGGTCGTGGGTGGCCTTGAACTGTTCAGCCGACGGCGTGCCGACATAGCCGGTCAGATGCGCAACGGCAGGGCCGGCGGGGTAGAAGCGTGCGAACCCTCGTGTCGGCTGCACACCCGGCAGCTCGGGCAGGCGGACGCTCACCGCCGCGAAACGTTCCCAGTCCAGCCGCTCGGCGACCTGCACCGGCTGGAACCCGGCGGCGTGCTCAAGGTCGAGGCGGATGCGGTTCATCGCCTCGTCGTCGAGCTTCAGGATCTGGCGAAGCAAGGCCAACACCCGGTCCTTGTCCTCCAGCCGATCGGGAATGATGTCGACGCGAAAGTCGGTGCGATTGTTGGCGATGGGCACCCCGTGCCGGTCGATCAGCCAGCCGCGACGCGGCGGGATCATCGTCGTGTTGACGCGGTTGCTCTCGGAAAGAAGATTATACTTCTCGTTCTGCGCGATCGACAGCCACGCCATGCGCCCGGCGAGCAACAGGCCGACGCCCGCCTGGGCCGTGCCCAGCACGAAGGCGCGGCGCGAAAAACTATAGGCCTGCGCGGCCTCGGTCATGATCCGGCCGGGGCGATCCATGGTCAGGCCCCTACCTCATTCCGGCCGCGTTTGCGATCGATCCACGCCACCAGCCGCGTCGCCATGGGGAACAGCAGCACGGTGATGGCGATCTGGATCACCAAGGGCGCATCGACCTGCGCCTCCACCGGTACCGCCAGGAAGCGCCCCGCGATCAGGCAGAAGGCGATGGCCCCGCTGGCGATCAACCAGTCCTGCCAGAAATCTCGAAACACCAGGCGGTGCTCGAACAGATCGATGGCCAGCGAGGTCAGCGACCAGAGCAGCATCGCCGAACCCAGCGGCTGGCCCGATACCAGATCGTCGAACAGCCCCAGCGGCGCGGCGGCCCAGAGCCGCAGCGCGAACCGGGCGACCAACCGCCAGGCGAGCAGCATCAATAGCCCCATCGGCGGCTGCAACGGCACGATCGCCACCACCGGGACGATCGCGGTCAGCGATCCAGCCATCACGGTCAGCCACGGCAGCGCACGGGCGCGGGCGGGGGGCAGTCCGGGGTCAAAGGGATTATAGGCGTCGAGGGTCACGGCCGGGGTGCCGGCGCCGATGGCGGCATCGGCATGAAGGCGCGCTGAACGATCGCAAAATCCAGCGTGTCGGGATGGATGAACGGCCGCGCCACCGCTACGTCGCCGCCATTCGTGCGGACGCGCGCGACCGGGATATTGGGCGCATATAGGCCGCCCGTGCCAGAGGTCACGAACAGGTCGCCCTTGCCCAACCGGACATTGGTGGCAACCGACCGGACGTCGAGCGTCCCGTCGCCGCGTCCGACCGCTATGGCGGGCATACCGTCACGGGTGCGCCGCACCGGCACGATGCTCTCGGGATCGGTCAGCAGCAGGACGCGCGCGGCGGCGGGGCCTGCCTCGGTCACGCGACCGATCAGGCCCTCCGGCCCGCGCACCGCCATGCCGGGTTCCACGCCCTGCCAGCGGCCCGCGTTCAGCAATGCGAAGCGGCGGCCGCTCGATCCCGTCGAACTGACCAGCCGCGCGGTCACGACCGCATCGGGCGTCCGCTCGCGTACCGCCAGCAAGCGGCGCAGCCGGCGATTGTCATAGGCGATGGTGCGCGCGGTCAGCAGCAACTCGCGCGACCGTTCCAATTCGGCGCGGAGCCGGTCATTTTCGGAATGGACGAAGAAATAATGGCCGATCGTGTCGGGCACGCCGCTGATCGCGTCGCCCGCCGCGACGAAGGCGCCGGAAATGGGCGCGGTCACACTGCCCAGCGTCATGCGCAACGCGCCGAAGGCGGGCGGGTTGAAGGTCGATGCGACAAGCAGCACCGCGCCCACCACCGCACCCGCCACCGCGAGCACATAGGCCAGGAAAGCTCCATATTGCCGCCGTCGCGAAAAGCCGGTGCGACGGTCGCGGGCGGGCGCCATGCGCCGGTCCCCTTATGCTGGAGGTTAGCCGTTCAGCAGGACGCCGCGATACATCGGGTCTTCCAGCGCACGGCCGGTGCCCAGCGCCACGCAGGTCAGCGGGTCCTCCGCGACGGTCACCGGCAGCCCGGTTTCGTCACGCAGCACCTCGTCCAACCCTTCGAGCAGCGCGCCGCCGCCCGTCAGGACGATGCCCTGGTCGACGATATCGGCGGCCAGTTCGGGGGCGGTGTTTTCCAAAGCGACGCGGACGCCCTCGACGATGGTCGCGACCGGTTCGGACAGGGCCTCGGCGATCTGGCCCTGGTTGATCTGGATTTCCTTGGGCACGCCGTTGACGAGGTCGCGACCCTTGATCTGGATGGTCACGCCGATGCCGTCCGCCGGAGGACGCGCGATGCCGACTTCCTGCTTGATCCGCTCGGCCGTCGCTTCGCCGATCAAGAGGTTGTGGTTGCGGCGGACATAGGAGACGATCGACTCGTCCATCTTGTCACCGCCGACGCGCACGCTCGTGGTGTAGGCGAGGCCCCGGAGAGACAGCACCGCGACCTCGGTCGTGCCGCCGCCGATGTCGACGACCATCGAGCCGATCGGCTCGGTCACCGGCATGTCGGCGCCGATCGCGGCGGCCATCGGCTCCTCGATCAGGAAGACCTGGCTCGCGCCCGCGTTCGAGGCGGCGTCGCGGATCGCGCGGCGTTCCACCTTGGTCGACCCCGAGGGAACGCAGATCACGATCTCCGGCCAGCGCGCGAACTTGCGGGGACCATGTACCTTCAGGATGAAGTGCTTGATCATCTGTTCCGCGACGTCGATGTCCGCGATCACGCCGTCGCGCAACGGGCGGATCGCCTCGATATTGCCCGGCGTCTTGCCCATCATCAGCTTGGCGTCGTCACCGACCGCCTTCACCCGCTTGATGCCGTTGATCGTCTCGACCGCGACGACGGACGGCTCGTTCAGCACGATGCCGCGTCCGCGGACATAGACCACGGTGTTCGCGGTGCCGAGGTCGATCGCCATGTCTTGCGACATGAATTTCAGGAAGCGAGGAAGGGGCATCGAGGCTTTCGTTCCGTCTGGTGGAGCGGGTGGGCACGTTTCATATCCCGAACCGCCGCCAAGAGCCGTCACAGGCGCCTGCACCGTCATTTGCGGGGTCGCGGGATGCCGTCGCTTGGGCTAGGGTTTGCCGCATGTCAATACGGCGTCTGCCTCCCCATCTCGTCAATCGTATCGCGGCCGGTGAAGTGGTGGAAAGGCCCGCCAGTGCGTTGAAGGAACTGGTCGAAAATTCGATCGATGCGGGCGCCACCCGGATCGCGGTGTCGCTGGGTCAGGGCGGGGTCGGTCGGATCGAAGTGGCGGACGACGGTTGCGGCATGTCGGCAGATGACATGGCGCTGGCACTGGAGCGGCACTGCACCTCCAAGTTGCCCGACGAGGCGATCGAATCGGTCATGACCCTCGGATTTCGTGGCGAAGCGCTCCCCTCGATCGCCAGCGTCGCGCGAGTGACGATCGAAAGCCGCCCGGCGGGCCGCGACGGCTGGAGCCGCGTCGTCGACAATGGCGAAGTGCTGCGCGACGGCCCCGCCGCGGTACCGCCGGGTACCCGCATCGTAGTCGAGGAGCTGTTCGCCCGCGTGCCCGCCCGGCGCAAATTCCTGCGCTCGCCGCGTTCGGAATATGCCGCCTGCCTCGATATGGTCCGCCGCCTGGCGATGGCGCGGCCCGACATCGCCTTCACGCTGGAGCATGACGGGCGGCGGGTGCTGACCGTGCCGGGGGGCGAGGAGCGACCGGGGCGGGTCGCCGGGCTGACCGACCGGGCGCTGGCCGAGAATTCGGTCGCCATCGATTGGGTGCGCGACACGGTGTCGCTGGGAGGCGTCGCGGGGCTGCCCACGTTCAACCGGGGCATCGCCGACCATCAATATCTGTTCGTCAACGGGCGGCCGGTTCGCGACCGCCTGCTGATGGGCGCGATTCGAGGGGCTTATGCCGAGATGTTGCCACGCGATCGTCATGCGGTCGTGGCGCTGTTCCTGGATATGCCGCCGAGCGAAGTCGATGTGAACGTCCATCCGGCCAAGACGGAAGTACGCTTCCGCGACCCCGCGCTGATCCGGGGAATGATCGTGTCGGGGCTGCGCCGCGCGTTGGATGAGGCCGGGCATCGCAGCGTCCAGCGCCCACCCGATTCGGCGCTGGCCATGTGGCAGACAGAAAGTGTTGCGCCGCCCCTGGCCGCCGTCCCGCCCGTTGACGATTGGACCCACACCGCGCCCGAAACGCGGGTGATGGAGCGGCAGTCGCTATTCGCCCCGCGCGCCGGTTTCGCCGCCCCGCCGCCACTCGCCCGCGCTGAGGTCGCCTTTGCATCACCGCCCGAGGTGCGCCAATATCCGATGGGTGTCGCGCGCGGTCAGGTTGCCAAGACCTATATCGTCGCCGAAGCCGAGGACGGACTGGTCCTGGTCGACCAGCACGCCGCTCATGAACGTTTGGTGCTGGAGCGGATGCGCGCCGCGCTGACCGGCGGGCGGGTCGCGTCACAGGCGATGCTGATCCCTGAAGTCGTCGAACTGGACGAACCCGCCTGCGACCGCCTGGAGGCCCGCGCGGACGAACTGGCGGAGTTCGGCCTCGACCTCGAACGTTTCGGCCCGACCGCGATGCTGGTTCGCGCCACGCCCGCTTTGCTGGGCCAGAGCGATCCCAAGGGCCTGGTTGCCGACCTCGCCGATGAACTGGCGGCGTTCGACCAGGCATTGTCCTTGCGCGAGCGACTGGACCATGTCGCGGCGACCATGGCCTGTCACGGCTCGGTCCGCGCGGGCCGCATCCTGTCGGTCGCCGAGATGAACGCGCTCCTCCGTGAGATGGAGGTCACGCCGCACTCGGGCCAGTGCAACCATGGCCGACCGACCTGGGTGAAGTTGCAGCATGGCGATATCGAGAAGCTGTTCGGGCGGAAGTAAATAACTCGGATGTGATGGTCTGGGAGAGGCTATCGGTGCGGGTTTGCGATGGGACCTGGTGGAAGTAACTGCGGGGCTTTCACGAAAAGCGATGTCGGTGAACCGTGGAAGCCGAGCAGGGAGCGAATCGAAGCGGGCGAACGCGATCTCGCGTATCGGGGGCGGTGCGTATCCGGCTTTCCAGGCATCACTCCGCGAGCGTTGCCATCTGGTGAGCGGTTATAATTCATCGGAATGCCAAAAAAGTCACCGCTTCGTGCAGATTCCGCGTAACGTGGGCTGGCTTAACCCTTGCGGTAGCGGTGAACCGACCCCATAGGGCGATGAGTTGAGATTTTTCCGTTTCGGCGTTCACCGTAACGAAACTTTTGCACTTGGCCGTGTATTTGTTGGCCATTGGACAGGTAGGCAGTCACGATCATGAAGCATGTCATGGCCATCATCTTCGCCCTCATCCCGCTGGCTGCCGTGGTCAGCGCGTGCGTGACCTGTCCCTGAGATAAGCGCCCCCCTTGCGGGGTGCCTGAATTACCGTCTCCCAAGACGCAAAAAAGGGCCGCCCGGTTATGCCGGACGGCCCTTTCTTTTTGGCGACAGGGCGAAGCGGGGAATTAGCCCTGCGCTTCTTCCTGCTCCGGCTGAACCTCGGCGGTGGCGCCCGGTTCGGCGTTGGGATCGTAATCCTCGGTGAAGCCGGCTTCGTCACGCTCGAACATCGAGGCCATGACGTCGACGCCCTGCGCCTGCATCTCGGCTTCTTCGGGCGAGCGGGCGACATTGACCTTGACGGTCACGGCCACTTCCGGGTGAAGCGCGACGCGCACGTCGTACACGCCGATCGCCTTGATCGGGCGGTCGAGCACGATCTGGCTCTTGTTGACCTTGTGGCCGTCGGCGACCAGCGCCTCGACCAGGTCACGCACCGCGACCGAGCCGTACAGCTGGCCGACGTTCGACGCCTGACGGATCAGGGTGACGGTGGCGTTGTCGAAGGTCTTCGATTCGACCTCGGCCTCGGCGCGACGGTTCGCGTTCTCGGCCTCGATGCGGGCGCGGTTGGCCTCGAACACCTTCTTGTTGGCTTCGTTGGCGCGCAGCGCCTTCTTGCGCGGCAGCAGGAAGTTACGGGCGAACCCGTCCTTCACCGTGACCACGTCGCCGATGGCGCCGAGCTTTTCGACGCGTTCAAGCAGAATAACGTCCATCTCTAGGACTCCTTACTTCACGACGTAGGGCAGGAGGCCCAGGTGACGGGCGCGCTTGATCGCCTGGGCGAGCTCACGCTGCTTCTTGGCCGACACGCTGGTGATGCGCGAAGGCACGATCTTGCCGCGCTCGGACACGAAGCCCTGGAGCAGACGGACGTCCTTATAGTCGATCCGGGGCGCGTCCTTCGCGGAGAAGGGGCAGCTCTTGCGGCGACGGAAAAACGGGCGGGCCATTATGCGGCTTCCTCTTCACGATCACGACGGGGGCGGTCAGCGCGGTCGGGGCGTTCGCCACGATCGGCACGACGCTCGCGGTCGCGCTCCTGCTTGCGCATCATCACCGACGGACCTTCTTCATGGCCGTCAACCTTGACGGTCATGTAGCGGATCACGTCTTCGTTGATCTGGGTCTGGCGCTCCAACTCGGCGACCACGCCCGCGGGCGCGTCGATCTCAAGCATGACGTAATGCGCCTTGCGGTTCTTGGCGATCTTGTACGCCAGCGAACGCAGGCCCCAGGTCTCGGTCTTCACGACCTTGCCCTGATTGTCCTCGACGATCTTCGTGGCGGCTTCCGCCAGCGCGTCCACCTGCGCCTGTGCCAGATCCTGGCGCGCAAGGAACACGTGCTCGTAAAGAGCCATGCAGCTTACCTTATGTTGGCCGATCGCTGACGCCCACCCCATGTGGTACGCCCCTCCGGCTGTCTTCCATACTTCAATACCGTCACGCCAAAATGGCATGAGGGCGGGTGAAGCAGGTGCTTCCCGCCCAATGGTGCGCTGGCTCATAGCGGATTGCGGTCAAAAGGCAAGCGGGGAAGGGGGCGTGCACTTGCCAGCGGCGGGCGACCTTTCTACCGCGCGGGCCATCCTATTACTGTTTGATGGCAGAACCAACATGCGTGCATTCATCTTTCCGGGCCAGGGCAGCCAGGCCGTCGGCATGGGCAAGGCGCTGGCCGAGGCGAGCCCTGTCGCTCGCGAGGTGTTCCAGGAGGTCGACGAGGCGCTGGGCCAGCATCTCTATCGCCTGATGGTCGAAGGCCCCGCCGACGCGCTGACCCTGACCGAGAATGCGCAGCCCGCGATCATGGCGAACGCCATCGCGACCTTACGCGTGCTGGAGAAGGAAGGTGGCGTCCGCCTGTCGGAAAAGGCCGATTTCGTCGCGGGCCATTCGCTGGGCGAATATACCGCCCTGTGCGCCGTCGATGCGATCGATCTGCCGACCACGGCGCGCCTGTTGAAGCTGCGCGGCCGGGCGATGCAGGCGGCGGTGCCGGTGGGCGAGGGGGCGATGGCCGCGCTGCTCGGTGCCGACCTGGAAAAAGCCAAGATCATCGCGGGTGCGGCGGTCGATGCGATCCTGGCCGAGGGTGGCGAGGAACTGGTCTGCACGGTCGCCAATGACAATGACCCAAGTCAGGTCGTGATCTCCGGCCACCGCGTGGCGATCGAGAAGGCGGTGGCGCTGGCCAAGGATCTGGGAGCCAAGCGCGCGGTGCTGCTGCCCGTCTCGGCGCCCTTCCATTGCCCGTTGATGCAGCCTGCGGCCGAGGCGATGGACGCGGCGCTGGCCGACGCGACGATCGGCGCGCCACTGGTGCCGGTCTACGCCAATGTCGAGGCGGCCGCAGTCGCCGATCCGGGCGCGATCCGCGCGCTGCTGGTGGCGCAGGTGACGGGCATGGTCCGCTGGCGCGAATCGGTGCTGGCGATGCAGGATGCGGGCGTGTCGAACTTCGTCGAGTTCGGCGGCAAGGTGCTCGGCCCGATGGTCAAGCGCATCGCACCCGACGCCGATGCGGTCAGTGTCGTGACCATGGATGACATCGAAGGGCTTCTCGCAAAGCTTTGATTTCGCGCGGAGACGCGGAGGCGCGGAGATGCGGGATATAGATGAAATCAGCGGAGCCGTTCTCGACGTCGCGTTGCGGATGCATCGCGACTTGGGGCCGGGTTTGCTGGAAAGCGTCTATGAGACCGTGCTGGCGGGAAAGCTCGTCCAAATGGGCTTTCCTGTGGCGCGCCAGCGCCCTGTCGATATTCATTTCGACGGCATGACGTTCGACGCGGCGTTCCGCATCGACCTGCTCGTCGATGAGCGGCTGCTTGTGGAAATCAAATCCGTCGAGCGGCTTTCCGCCGCTCATGCCAAACAATTGTTGACCTATTTGCGGCTGACCGGCCAACCCGTCGGCCTGCTGATTAACTTTGGCGGCGCAACGCTGAGAGAAGGGGTGCGACGGATCGTCAATTCCCACACTCCCTCCGCGTCTCCGCGTCTCCGCGTGAACCGAAGAATCGGAGAATAGATATGTTCGACCTGACAGGAATGACCGCCCTCGTGACCGGCGCATCGGGCGGCCTCGGCTCGGCGGTGGCCAAGGCGCTGGCGGCGCAAGGGGCGAAGCTGGCGCTCTCGGGCTCCAATATCGACAAGCTGGAGGCGTTCCGCGCCGAACTCGGCGGCGATCATGTCGCGGTGCCGTGCAACCTCTCCGATCCCGCCGCCGTCGATGCGTTGATCCCGCAGGCCGTGGAGGCACTGGGCGGCAAGCTCGACATCCTGGTCAACAATGCCGGCGTCACCCGCGACAACCTGACCATGCGGATGAAGGACGAGGAGTGGGACCAGGTCATCAGCGTCAACCTGGAGGCGACCTTCCGCCTGATCCGCGCCGCCGCCAAGCCGATGATGAAGGCACGCTTTGGCCGCATCATCTCGATCACCTCGATCGTCGGCGCAACGGGCAATCCGGGCCAGGCCAATTATGCCGCGTCCAAGGCCGGGATCGTCGGCATGTCAAAGGCCGTGGCGCAGGAATTGGCCAGCCGCAACGTCACCGTCAACTGCGTGGCGCCGGGCTTCATGCGCTCGGCAATGACCGACGTGCTGCCCGACGCACAGAAAGCCGCCTTGCTCAGCAAAATTCCGGCAGGCGATCTGGGCAAGGGCGAGGATATCGGCGCGGCGGTCGTGTACCTGGCGTCGAAGGAGGCGGGCTACGTGACGGGCCAGACGCTGCACGTCAATGGCGGCATGGCGATGCTATAAAAGGCATAATCGCCACGAATGACCTTATCCTGGCCCAAGTCCGTCGCTGGACGGGCTTGCCAGACATGGGCGCGCGTTCTACGTGCGTTCAGCAAGTATCAACCCCCGATGAATTACGAGAAGGGATTACCATGAGCGAGACCGCCGACCGCGTGAAGAAGATCGTCGTCGAGCATCTCGGCGTCGAAGCCGACAAGGTGACCGAGGACGCGAGCTTCATCGACGACCTCGGTGCCGACAGCCTCGACATCGTCGAGCTCGTCATGGCGTTCGAGGAAGAGTTCGGCGTCGAGATCCCGGACGATGCCGCCGAGAAGATCACGACCGTCAAGGACGCGATCACCTATATCGACGAGAACAAGGCCTGATTCCGGGGTCCGTCCGGCTCGCAGATCATGCGGGTCGAATGGGCCGCCAAGGCTAGGTTGAAAGCGGCTCCCCGACCCCGACATAGCGGGCGGGGAGCCGTTTCGTTTTGGAGTGGAGTGTAGTTATGCGGCGCGTCGTCGTCACCGGACTGGGTCTTGTCACGCCGTTGGGCGCGGACGTGGAAACCGCCTGGGCCAATCTGATCGCTGGCAAGTCCGGCGCCGGTCCGATCACGCGGTTTGATACCACGGGGCAGAAATGCACCATCGCATGCGAGGTGAAGCCCAAAGACCACGAATACGGCTTCGACCCCGACAAGCGCGTCGACCACAAGGTCCAGCGTCAGGTCGATCCCTTCATCGTCTATGGCATCGACGCCGCCGGTCAGGCGCTGGAAGACGCCGGTCTGACCGAAATGGACGAGGCGACCAAGCTGCGCGCGGGCGTGTCGATCGGCTCGGGCATCGGTGGCCTGCCGGGCATCGAAATCGAATCGGTCAACCTGCATGAGCGCGGCCCCGGCCGTGTCAGCCCGCACTTCGTCCATGGCCGCCTGATCAACCTGATCTCGGGTCAGGTCAGCATCAAATACGGCCTGATGGGACCGAACCATGCGGTCGTCACCGCCTGCTCGACCGGCGCGCATTCGATCGGCGACGCGGCGCGGATGATCCGCGACGACGATGCCGACATCATGCTGGCCGGGGGTGCGGAAAGCACGATCAACCCGCTGGGCGTGGCAGGCTTCGCCCAGGCACGCGCACTCAACATGAGCATGAACGACCGTCCGACCGAGGCGAGCCGTCCCTATGACAAGGGGCGCGATGGCTTCGTGATGGGCGAGGGCGCGGGCGTGGTCGTGCTCGAGGAATATGAGCACGCCAAAGCGCGCGGCGCGAAGATCTATGCCGAGGTCGTCGGCTATGGCCTGTCGGGCGACGCCTATCACGTCACCGCGCCGCATCCCGAGGGCAAGGGTGCCGAGAACGCGATGCGCATGGCGCTGCGCAAGGCGGGCATGGAGCCGTCGGACATCGATTACATCAACGCCCATGGTACCTCGACCATGGCCGACACGATCGAGCTGGCGGCGGCCAAGCGTGTGTTCGGCGACGACCTGTCAGGCGCGTCGATGTCGAGCACCAAGTCCGCGATCGGCCATCTGCTGGGCGGCGCTGGCGCGGTCGAGAGCATCTTCTGCATCCTCGCGCTGCGCGACCAGATCGTGCCGCCGACGCTCAATCTCGACAACCCCGACGAGGGGACCGAAGGCGTCGACCTGGTTCCACACACCGCCAAGAAGCGGGAGGTGAAGGCGGTGCTGAACAACTCGTTCGGTTTCGGCGGCACCAATGCCTCGCTGGTGATGAAAGCGATCTGATCTCTCCTATGATCAGCCCACCCTCGGTTCAGCCTGAGCGCAGTCGAAGGCCACGGGACTCGGGGTAAGGTCCGGGCGTGCACTTCGACTTCGCGTGGTGCGAACCGAGGGTGGGCTTATTAGACGACAACCCCGGCCATCGCTGGCTCCGCTTGCAAAACGCCGAAGCCCGCGCCATCGGGCTGGCATGCAAGCGGACCCGGATCGGTGCCGGGGTTGTTCTATGTCCGGGCCTCTGCGCCCTTGTCGAAAACCAGGTGAGATATGCGCAAGGTCGGCTGTATCGGGTTGCTGCTGGGGCTGATCGGCATCGCCGTTTTCGCCTGGGTCGCGCATGACTGGGCGGGCAGCGGCCCGGCGGACAAGCCGCTGGCGGTGGTGGTGCCCGAAGGCGCCAGCCTGGCCCGCGCCGCCAACGAACTGCAAAGGGCGGGTGCGATCCGCTCGGCCAGCCGCTTCCGCCTTTACGCCCGATTGTTCGGCGACGGCGGTGCGATCAAGGCGGGCGAATATGCGATCCCCGAACAGGCCAGCGCGTCCGATGTGCTGGCGCTGCTGCAGGAGGGCAAGGTCCGCCAGCGGCTGGTGCCGGTGCCGGAGGGCTATCCGTCGGTTCTCGTCCATGATGCGCTGATGCGCGCGGACGGGCTGACCGGCGATGTGCCCGTGCCTGCGGAGGGATCGGTCCTGCCCGACAGCTATGCCTATCAAAAGGGTGATACCCGCGCCTCGGTGGTCGCGCGGATGCAGAAGGCGATGAAGGATTACCTCGCCAGGGCCTGGTCGAACCGGAAGGCCGGCATCGCGGTCGAGACGCCGCAGGAGGCGATCATCCTCGCCTCCATCGTCGAGAAGGAGACGGGCAAGCCCTCCGAACGGCGGACGGTTGCGGCGGTCTATGGCAACCGCCTGCGCATCGGGATGCCGCTCCAGGCTGATCCGACCGTGATCTACCCGATCACCAAAGGCCGTCCGCTCGGCCGCCGCATCCTGCGCTCCGAGCTGCACGCCAAGAACGGCTACAACACCTATGCCAGCCCCGGCCTGCCGGTCGGGCCGATCGCCAATCCGGGCCGCGCCTCGATCGACGCGGTGCTGGACCCGGCGGACAGCAAGGCGCTGTATTTCGTGGCGGACGGATCGGGCGGCCATGTCTTTGCGGACACGCTGGCCGAACATAACGTCAATGTGCGGAAATGGTACGCGATCCGCCGCCAGCGAGGGGAAATGTGAGGTTCAGCGCGCCTCGCTGTTGATCCGTTCGGCGAGTTTGCGCCGCGACGACAGGGCATAGGCGCGGCACGCTCCCGACTTGGTCAGATAGCGTTCGGTCGCGCCGTCCTGATCGGCATGGGCGGTGATCAATATGTCGCAGGGCAGAGCGCGCATCGCCGCCTGACCACGCGCAAAGGCGGCCACGACGGCTTTGTGGAACGGGGCGGAAAAGCGATAGTCGTCGGTCGACACCGGGTTCAGGCTTGCGGCAAAGACGATGGCCTTGCAACGCTGACCTTCGCAGGCGCGCCAGCTCCAGCTCATGCTGCCCATGGTATGGCCCGGCGTTGCACGCGCGGTGATGACGGTGTTGCCCAGCGCCAGCCGCTCGCCGTCGCGGATGACCTTCACCATGGGCACAGCGGGAAAGCGGCTGTCATAACCACGCTGCGGATCGTCGGCGGCCAGCCGGCCGGTGCGCAGCGCTTCGGCCCCGCGCGGACTGGCGACGACAGTCGCGCCGGTATCCCGGGCCAGCGCCGCGATCCCGCCCGCATGATCGAAATGCGGCTCGGTGCTCAGAATATACTTGATGTCGCGAGGCGCGAAACCCAGCCTGCGGACATTGGCGAGGATGGCAGGCGCCGCTTGCGGCAGGGCGCCGTCGATCAGGATCAAGCCCTTGCCGGTATTGATCAGCGCGACGTTCAGCCCGCCAAAGCCGACCAGATAGGTCGAGCCGAAGACCCTCATCGGCGGACGCGGTGCCAGCCATTCGGCCGTATGCTCAGTGACGATCGGTCTGGTCAGGGGATCGGATGCCTGGGGCATGGCAGGCGCGGCGGCGATGGCGATCAGCGAGAGCAGGGTCGGTCTGGCGAGCATGGGGTGTCTCCTTGCCCGGCATGATGGATTGCTTCGACACGCGGCACAAAGCATCTTCGCTCGACAGAGCCATGAGCAAAATTCATGATAAGACATGGACCGCGCCCAGCTTCCCCTTAATGCCTTGCGCGCTTTCGAGGCAGCGGCACGGCATCTGAACTTCACCCGCGCCGCGATAGAGCTGTGCGTCAGTCAGGGGGCGGTCAGCCATCAGGTCGCCGCTTTGGAAAAGCGGCTTGGCGCGCGGCTGTTCCACCGGCTGCCGCGTGGCCTGGCGCTGACCGATGACGGCCATGCGCTGGTCCCCGTACTGGCCGAGACGTTCGACCGGATCGGCGCGACGCTCGATCGCTTCGCCGACGGGCGCTTCCAATATGCGCTGGGACTGGGGGTGGTGGGGACCTTTGCGACCGGATGGCTGCTCGAGCGGCTCGACGATTTCGCGGCGACCCATCCGCACATCGTTGTCCGCGTGTCGATCAACAACAATCGGGTCGATCTGGCCGGGGAGGGGCTCGATTACGCCATCCGCTTTGGTGACGGGGCGTGGCATGGCACGCACGCCGAGCCTCTGCAGCCCGCCCCGCTGACGCCGTTGTGCTCGCCCGGGAGAGCAGGAGGTTTAGGCCGCCCCGAGGATCTGGCGCGCGAAAGGCTGCTGCGGTCCTATCGTGTCAGCGAATGGGAACGATGGTTCGACGCGGCTGGAGTTGCGCCGCCCGCCTTGCGCGGGCCGATGTTCGACAGCTCGGCCTTGATGGCGGGTGCGGCGATGGCGGGGCTGGGCGTCGCGCTGGCCCCGCGTGTGATGTTCCTGCGCGAGCTGGCGGCGGAGCAACTGGTCCAGCCCTTTGCGCTGGAGATCGATGCGGGCCGCTACTGGCTGACGCGGTTGCTGTCACGAAAGGAAGGGCTGGCGATGCGGGCGTTTCGCCAGTGGTTGTTAGAGGCGGTACAAAGCTGATCCTCCCCGGTACGGGGAGGGGGACCGCCGCGAAGCGGTGGAGGAGGGGGCGTGCCACATAGAACGTCCCGTGTGGCAGGCCCCCTCCGTCAGTCCTTCGGACCGCCACCTCCCCGTGCCGGGGAGGATTTGGGATTACCCGCGCAGCGCCGCTGCCGCGCGGGCCTTGGCCTCGACGTCGGCCATTGATCCGCCGGTCACCCAGCTACCACCGACGCACAGCACGCGATCGAACGCCAGCCAGTCGGGCGCGCTCGCCTCGGTGATGCCGCCGGTCGGGCAGAAACGCGCCTGATAGAAGGGCGCAGCGAGCGCCTTAAGCGCCTTCAGGCCACCGCTCGTTTCGGCCGGGAAGAATTTGAAATGGGTCAGGCCCAGGTCCAGCCCGCGCATGATGTCCCCCGCATTGGCGATGCCGGGCAGATAGGGGATGCCGCTGTCGATCACCGCCGCGCCCAGGCGATCGGTCAGGCCCGGCGAGACGATGAACTCCGCGCCCGCATCGGCCACGTCGCGCAACTGCTGTTCGTTGACGACGGTCCCTGCGCCGACAATCGCGCCGGGAACCTTCTTCATTTCGGCCATCGCCTCCAGCGCGGCGGGGGTGCGCAGTGTCACCTCCAGCACCTTCAGGCCGCCCGCGACCAGCGCCTCGGCCAGCGGCTTGGCGGTGGCGGCGTCGTCGATGACCAGCACGGGGATCACCGCGCTGGTGCGCATGATGGTGGCGATGTCGGTCATGAATGCTCCTGGGCAAAGGCCGCGGCCGCGCCGAACAGGCCGGGCTGGGGATGGGTGATGAGCTTGACGGGGATGCGCGCCATCAGCGACTGGAACCGCCCCTTGGCGACGAAGCGCTGGTCGAAGCCCGAGCGCAGCAGCTTGTCCTTGATGCGGTAGCCGAGGCCGCCCGCGATCACGACGGTCTTCGCCCCCTGCGCCAACGCGAAGTCGCCCGCCACCGCACCAAGCGCCAGGCAGAAGCGATCGAGCGCGGCGAGCGCGATCGAGTCGGTGCCCTCCAGCGCCTCGGTCCAGATTTCGCGGTCGTCGCGGCTGGGCACCGCGCGGCCTTCCAGCGACGCGAGCGTCTCGTAGATGGCGATGATGCCGGGGCCGGAGCAGATGCGCTCGCACGAGACGCGGGTATAGGTACGGCGCAGCCGCTTGAGGATCGCGTCCTCGATCCCGTCGAGCGGGGCATAGTCCATATGCCCGCCCTCGGTCTCGATGACATGATAACGCTGCGGCGTCATCAGCACCTGCGCGACGCCCAGGCCGGTGCCCGGACCGCAGACGGTGACGACGCCCTGTTCGGGCATCGGCTCCTCGGGGCCGCAGATATGGAGGAAGTCCTCCTCCGGCACTTGCGCGACGGCATGGCCGACCGCGCCGAAATCGTTGATGACCGTATAGACGTCCGCGCCTAGCCGCTCGGGGATCAGCGAGGGGCGGATGACCCATGGATTGTTGGTCATGCGGATCACGTCGCCGGTGATCGGCGAGGCGATGGCGAGCGAGGCGGCCTTGGGCAGCGGACGGCCGACATGCGCCTCGAACGCCTGCCATGCGGTCTGGAGCGAGGCATGCTCGGCGGTCTTCTGCGTGCACGGTTCGCCCAGCTTCACCACACGGCCATTCTCGACCTCGGCGATCGCGAAGCGCGCATGCGTGCCTCCGATATCGACGGCTACGATTTCCATGATCCTCTCCCCCTTAGTCTTTTACAGGCCAGCGCCAGCGAGAATGGGCGATGCGCCCTTCTCGGCTTCGTCGGCGGCCTGGCGGAACAGCGCGAACAGCTCGCGGCCCATGCCCTGGACGGGGGCGGGCGTCACGGCCAGCTCGCGCGACGCCCATTCCGCCGGATCGACCAAAGCGTCGAGCGTGCCCGCTACCGCGTCGAGCCGCACGATATCGCCATCGCGGATCAGGCCGATCGCCCCGCCACCGATCGCCTCGGGGCTGAGATGGATGGCGCAGGGCACCTTGCCGCTCGCACCCGACATACGGCCATCGGTGACGAGCGCGACCTTGAAGCCCCGGTTCTGAAGCACGCCCAGCGGCGGGGTCAGTTTGTGCAGCTCGGGCATGCCGTTCGCCTTTGGCCCCTGGAAGCGGACCACGACGACGACGTCGCGTTCCAGCTCTCCCGCCTTGAACGCGGCCTGCACCTCCGACTGGTCGGAGAAGACGCGGGCAGGGGCCTCGATGACCCAGCGCTCGCGCTCGACCGCCGATACCTTGATGCAGGCGCGGCCGAGATTGCCCGACAGGATGCGCATGCCGCCATCGGGCGAGAAGGGCGCGGCGGCGGGGCGCAGGATCGTCTCGTCGCCGCTGTCGCCGACCGGGGTCCAGGCGAGTTTGTCGCCTTCGATCACCGCCGTCTGGCCGTAATCGGACAAGTCCTTGCCCGCGACCGTCATGATGTCGCGGTGGAGCAGTCCAGCGGACAGCAACTCGCGGATGACATAGGGCATGCCGCCCGCCGCCTCGAACCCGTTCACATCGGCCGAGCCATTGGGATAGACCCGCGCGATCAGCGGTACGGCGGCCGAGAGGCGATCCATATCCTCCCAGTCGATGATGATCCCAGCCGCGCGCGCGATGGCGGGCAGATGGATCAGGTGATTGGTCGAACCGCCGGTCGCGAGCAGGCCGACCGCTGCGTTGACGATTGCCTTTTCATCGACGCAGCGCCCCAGCGGCCGATAATCGTCGCCACGCTGGCCGATGGCCGCGAGCCGATGGACGGCGGCGCGGCTGAGTTCCTGGCGCAGTTTGGTGCCCGGATTGACGAAGGCGGCACCCGGCATGTGCAGGCCCATCACCTCCATCATCATCTGATTGGTGTTGGCGGTGCCGTAGAAGGTGCAGGTGCCCTTGCTATGATAGGCCGCGATCTCGGCATCGAGCAGTTCCTCGCGCCCCGCTTTGCCCTCGGCAAAGGCTTCGCGGACAGCGGCCTTCTGCTTGTTGGGCAGGCCGGTCGGCATCGGGCCGCCGGGAACCAGGATCATCGGCAGGTGGCCGAAGCGCAGCGCGCCCATCAGCAGGCCCGGCACGATCTTGTCGCAGATGCCCAGCAGCGCGGCCCCCTCGAAGGTGCCATGGCTCAGCGCGACAGCGGTCGACAGCGCGATGGTGTCGCGGCTGAACAGCGACAGCTCCATGCCGGCATAGCCCTGCGTCACGCCGTCGCACATGGCGGGCACGCCGCCCGCCACCTGCGCGGTGGCACCAACCTCGCGCGCCCAGACCTTCATCAGCTCGGGGTAGCGATAATAGACGGCGTGCGCCGACAGCATATCGTTATAGGCCGACACGATGCCGATATTCATGCCGCGATCCGCCTTCATGGCGTCGCGGTCTTCCTCGGTCCCGGCATAGGCATGGGCGAGGTTGGCGCAGCCCAGATTGGGGCGACGCACCGCCGTCTCGGCCTCATGCGCGATCAGGTCGAGATAGGCCTGACGACCCGGACGCGAGCGTTCGATGACCCGGTCGGTGACGGCAGAGACGGCGGCGTTGAGGCTCATTGCTCGCTCCAGTGGATGTCGATCGGCAGTTCGACCTCGGCCAGCACGCGGCCCACCGGATAGGGCGAGGAGGCGCCTTCCTTGATCGCGTCTTCAAGTACCTTCTTCTTGGCAGGCCCCGAAATGGCGATCATGATCGAACGCGCCGAGACGATGCCTGCGCGGCTGAGCGTCACGCGCGCGACGGGCGCCTCGGGCGGCAGGGGCTCTGGCATCAGGCCCAGCGCGCGGCGCTCCTTGGGACCGTTGAGCGCTTCGTCATAGTCGGGGCCGGGGAAGATCGAGGCGGTGTGCCCGTCCGCGCCCATGCCCAGCAGGACGAGGTCGAGCGGCCAGTGAAGTTCCTGCATCAGCGCATCGGCCGAACGACCCGCCGCCTTATAGTCCTGCGTCGCCTGCGGCACGATCGGCATGACGCGCGCGCCCTTGGGCAGGAAGATCTTGCCGATCATGGTCACGTTGGACAGCGGATCGCCCAGCGGCACGATACGCTCGTCGGCGGGGACGATGGTCACGCGCTTCCAGTCGAGCTTCGCCTGGGCCAATTTTTCATAGACCGGGATCGGCGTCTTGCCGCCCGACAGCGCGATCACCGCCGCGCCGCGCGCCTCGATCGCGCTTTCGATGATGAACTGGATGTCGCCGGCCAGCGCGTTCGCCATTTCGGTGGTGTCTTCGTAATCCCACCATTCGATTTCGTCGGTCATGGTACCTGTGTCCTAGATATTCGGTGCGCAGGATAGGACCCGCCGCGCAGGCGGGCCATATTGCGCCAATGTCTTTGCCCTCACGATCGGAGAGCGACGGCGATCAGTCGTCCTGCCAGTGCACGCCGTCGCGCTCGGTCAGCGCGATGGCCGACGACGGTCCCCAGCTGCCGCTTGGATAGTGTTTGGGCTTGACGTCATTGGCGTCCCACCCGGCGCGGATCGCGTCGATCCAGGTCCACTGCGCCTCCACCTCGTCGCGGCGGACGAACAGCGTCTGGTCGCCCTCGATCAGGTCGAGCAGCAGTCGCTCATAGGCGATGCGGCGGCGGGTCCCTGCGAACTCGGCGTCGAGCGACAGGTTCAGCGGCACTTCGCGCAGGCGGATGCCGTCGCGGTCCAGACCCGGCTCCTTCGCCATCACCAGCAGCTGGATATATTCCTCCGGCTGCAAGCGGATGACGAGCGTATTCGGCTGGAGTAGGCCGCCGCGCCCGGCGAACATCGAATGCGGTACCGGCTTGAACTGGATGGCGATTTCCGAACGGCGCGCGGCCATGCGCTTGCCGGTGCGCAGATAGAAGGGCACGCCCTGCCAGCGCCAATTGTCGACATGCGCCTTGATCGCGACGAAGGTCTCGGTCTTGGACGGCTTGCCCAGCTCATCGGCATAGGAGCCGACGATCTTGCCGCCGACCGCGCCGTCCGAATACTGGCCGGTCACGGTGTTGTTGGGTACTTCCTCGGGGGTCATCAGGCGCAGCGAGCGGAAGACCTTGGCCTTTTCGTCGCGGATCGCGGTGCCGTCATAGCGGGCCGGCGGCTCCATCGCGATAAGTGCGAGCAATTGCAGGATATGGTTCTGCACCATGTCGCGCAACGCACCGGCGCCCTCGTAATAGCCTGCGCGATCCTCCAGCCCGACCGTCTCGGCAATGGTGATCTGCACATTGTCGATGCCGTGCGCGTTCCAGATCGGCTCGAAGAAGAAATTGCCGAAGCGCAGCGCCAGGATGTTCTGGACGGTTTCCTTGCCGAGATAATGGTCGATGCGGAACGTCCGCTCCTCGGGGAAGCCGAACGCCACCGCGTCGTTGATCTCCTTGGACGAAGCGAGATCGTAGCCGAGCGGCTTTTCCAGGCCGATGCGCACCGTCTCACCCGCCAGGCCGACCGATTCGAGGCCCTTGATGGTCGACTCGAACAGGCTGGGCGCGGTCGACAGATAGATGGCGAGGCCGTTCGATACGTCGCCGACCTTCTCCGCCAGCGCCGGGAAGCCGTCCATCGAGGAGGCGTCGAGCGACTGATACTGCAGCCGTTCGAGGAAGCTCTTGATCGTGTCGGCGTCCTTGCGGTCGTCGGGCAGGAAGGTGTCGAGCGCCTTGGCCGCAAACTCGCGGAAGCTGGCATCGTCATGATCGGACCGCGCGGTGCCGGTGATGGTCAGCCCATCGGGCAGCAGCCCGTCGGAATGGAGGTTGAACAGCGAGGGCAGCAGCATCCGCTGCGACAGGTCGCCGGTCGCGCCGAACAGCAGCAGCTTGCCAACGGGATTGCGCGTCATGACGTCTCCTTAGAGCACGAGGCCAGCGGTCGGATCGAGCCCGGCCATGATGTTCAAATTCTGGACCGCCGCACCCCCGGCACCCTTGCCCAGATTGTCGAGCGTGGCGATCAGTCGCGCCTGACCCGTGGCGGCATTGCCGCAGACGCGCAAGGTCATCCGGTCGGAACCTGCATTTTCCTCGATATTCACCGCCGCTACGGCATCCGGCGAAAAACGCACAATGCGGCTGTTGGCATAGGCCTCGGCCAGCACGTGCGCGACTTTGTCGAGCGACGGCTGACCGGGCAGCGCGTAGAGGGGCAGGGGGACTTCCACGACCATGCCGCGATAGGTATCGACCACGGACGGCGCGAAGATCGGCGCATGGCTCAGGCCCGAATGGCGCTGCATCTCGGGTGCATGTTTGTGCGCGAGAGAGAGGCCATAGGGGCGGAAGGCGCGGTGGGTCGCGCTTTCATATTCGGCGATCATCGCCTTGCCGCCGCCCGAATAGCCGGAGGCGGCGTTGACCGTCACCGGAAACTCGGCCGGAATGATCCCGGCCCGTACCAGCGGACGGACGAGCGCCAGGAAGCCGGTGGGGTAGCAGCCCGGATTGGAAACGAAGCGCGCTTCTGCGATCCGCATCTCCTGCTCCGGGTTCAGTTCGGCAAAGCCATAGACCCAACCCTCGGCGGTGCGGTGCGCGGTCGAGGCGTCGACCACCCGTGTCCGGTCATTGGCGATCAGTGACACCGCCTCGCGAGCGGCATCGTCGGGCAGGCAGAGAATGACGAAATCGGCGTCGTTGATCGCTTCACGCCGGGCCTCGGCATCCTTGCGGCGATCATCGGGCAGGGTCAGGATCGAAAGGTCGGCGCGACCCGCCAGCCGGTCGACGATCTCCAGCCCCGTGGTGCCCGCGCCGCCATCGATGAAGACCGTCTTCGTCACTGCACCCGCTCCAACAACCCCGCATCGCAATAGCCGACCAGCCCGAGATTCGGCGCGATGCCCCAGGCGTTGCCACCCGCCAGCTCCAGCACCTCGAACGTCTCGCCGGACCGAAGCTCGGCCAGCACAGCGCTGCCGATGGGACGCCCCTCGCGAAGCGTCACCGGCGCGTTGGTTCTATAGGGCAAGGGGGCGGCATAATGCGGCGCGAATACGTATTCAGCGAGCCGGACATCGGCGAGATCGGGGCGAACCGCATGGGTGCGCGGGTCCAGCCCAACGGTCCGCCCCTGAAGCGCGAAGCTCTTACGCGCTGGCTCGCTGGAGGCCGGGGGCGTCGCCGGCGCCGATGAAATGTCCGAATTCTTCAAGAAAGTCCGCCCCTTCAGGTGTCCTGGCGACAAAGATGTTACGCTTGTCGCTATCATCGCGTTGGCGGCGCAGATAGCCCAGCGTTCCTAGTCTATTCAAGGCGCGGGTGACGACAGGTTTCGAGACGTTCAAGGCACGGGCCAGACCGCGCACCGTATGGGGGCCGGGACGAAGATAGACGACAAGCAACAAAGCCATTTGTCGATTGGTCAGATCGGGCTCGCCCGACCGGACATAATCGACAAGAGCGCTCATCCAGGCGAACAGCGACTGCGGGTCGTGCGGATTGGACACGATGGCGATTCCAATGGCTGAGCCGGGCTTTGCCGGACGTTGTTTCGAAGTCATAACGCCCTTTATCGGCGGTGGTTTCACTCCTGTTCCAACGAGGTGAACAACTTAAGTCAGCGAATTTCTTCGGAATTCCCTGAACCGCGTTCGGCACGGAATGAGATGCCGATCCGCCACATGGTTGATCCCGCCCCGCACGTCGCCTATGTGCGCGCTTTCGCACACCCCTCACTCGGGATCATACGCGCCTCATGTTCGCATTTCTGCTTGTCATCCACGCCATCATCGCCGCGACTCTGGTCACGGTGATCCTCATGCAGCGGTCGGAAGGCGGCGGTCTGGGCATGGGCGGCAGCCCGTCGGGGCTGATGTCGGCGCGGGGCGCAGCGGACTTCCTCAGCCGTGCGACGGCGGTGTTGGCCACGGCGTTCGTCGGCTTCTCGATCCTGCTGGCGGTCATGGCCGCTACGCGCGGCGCGCCCGCGATCGACACCTCACTGGCCCGCACGCCGGCGACTCAGGCACCGATCACTCAGCCCGCTCCGGCTCCGGCGGACAATTCGGCAGTCCCGCTCGCCCGCTAATTCTCGTTTTCATCGCAGCTTAGGCCAACGTGCCGCCGACATTTTCCGGCGGCGCGCATCTTTGCTGTTGTCGTATCCCCCCCATCCAAGCTAGGCGATTCTTCCCATGGCGCGGTATATCTTCATCACCGGCGGCGTGGTTTCGTCGCTCGGCAAAGGCCTCATGGCGGCCTCTCTTGCGGCTCTTTTGCAGGCGCGCGGCTACAGCGTGCGCATCCGCAAGTTCGATCCCTATCTCAACGTCGATCCGGGCACGATGAGCCCGTATCAGCATGGCGAAGTCTATGTGACCGACGACGGGGCCGAGACCGATCTCGACCTGGGTCACTATGAACGTTTCACTGGCGTGTCCTCGCGCCAGTCGGACAACGTCACCTCGGGCCGTATCTACAAGACAATCATCGAGCGCGAGCGGCGCGGCGACTATCTGGGCGCGACAGTCCAGGTGATCCCGCACGTCACCGATGCGATCAAGGCGTTCGCGCGGGCCGACACGGTCAATGAGAATGGTGAAGAGATCGACTTCATCCTGTGCGAGATCGGCGGCACGGTCGGCGATATCGAATCGCTGCCCTTCATCGAGGCGATCCGCCAGCTCAAGAACGAGCTGGGTCGCGGCAAATCGATCAGCATCCACGTCACGCTGGTGCCCTATATCGCGGCGGCGGGCGAGTTGAAGACCAAGCCGACCCAGCATTCGGTGCGCGAGATCGCGGCGCTGGGCGTTGCCCCCGACGTGCTGGTCTGCCGCTGCGAGCATCCGCTGCCCGCATCGGACCGTGCCAAGATCGGCCTGTTCTGCAACGTGCCGCCTTCGGCCGTCATCCCCGCACTGGATGCCAAGAGCATCTATGCGGTGCCTTTGCAGTATCACGCCGAGGGTCTCGATTCGGAAGTGCTGCGGGCCTTCGGCATCGAGCCCGAAGGCGCGCCGGACCTGTCGCGCTGGACAGAGATCGTCGACCGGCTAGTCAACCCCGAAGGTGAAGTGACGATCGGCGTGGTCGGCAAATATGTCGGCTTGCAGGACGCGTACAAGTCACTGAACGAGGCGCTCGTCCATGGTGGCATCGCCAACAGGGTCAAGGTCCATATCCGGTGGATCGACGCCGAACTGTTCGAGGGCGACGAGAGCGAGATCGCCCAGCAGCTCGAACCCTGCCACGCCATCCTGGTCCCCGGCGCGTTCGGAGAGCGTGGCGCGCAGGGCAAGATCGAGGCGGTCCGTTTCGCTCGTGAGCGCCGCGTGCCCTATTTCGGCATCTGCTTCGGGATGCAGATGGCCTGCGTCGAGGGCGCACGGAATCTGGCCGGGATCGCGGACGCCTCCTCGACCGAATTCGGCCCGGCCTCGGAGCCGGTTGTCGGCCTCATCACCGAATGGATGGGGCGTGACGGCCTGGAGAAGAGAGAGGCGAGCGGCGATCTGGGCGGGACGATGCGACTGGGCGCCTATCCGGCGAAGCTGGCTGGGAACAGCGTCGTCGCGTCGATCTATGGGTCCGAAGACATTTCCGAACGTCACCGTCACCGCTACGAAGTGAACACGGGCTATAAGGACGCGCTGGAAAAAGGCGGCCTGGTGTTCAGCGGCATGTCGCCCGACGGCACGCTGCCCGAGATCGTCGAGCGGCCCGACCATCCATGGTTCGTCGGCGTGCAGTTCCACCCGGAATTGAAGTCCAAGCCCTTCGACCCACATCCGCTCTTCGCCAGCTTCGTCGAAGCGGCGGTGAAGCAGAGCCGGTTGGTTTGATTTCGGAACCCCGCTCCCGGACGACGGGGGCGGGGTTTTCTTTGTTCGCGCCCAACCCCCGTTCAGTCTGAGCAAAGTCGAAGGCCAAGGGACAGCCTGTCCGCTTAGCAAATGTCGGGGCGTGGGCTCCGACTACGCTCAGCCTGAACGGAGGGCGGGCAGGAAAAGCGCGGGGCAAGCGCAACCGAAAAACAAAAGGCGCCCGGACCCGTCGGCCCGGACGCCCCGCGACGTCTTCAGGGAGAGAAAGACGTCGAGTGGTTTACGCCGCCTTGGCCTCGTCGGCCTTGTCGTCGGCGTGATGTTCGACCGCGGCGAGCGGCTGGCCCGTCTTGATCGCGATCGTCTTGGGCTTCATCGCCTCGGGCACCTCGCGGACGAGGTCGATGATGAGCAGGCCATCGTTCAGGCGCGCATCCTCGACGAACACGAAGTCCGCCAGTTCGAAGCGCCGCTCGAACGAGCGATTGGCGATGCCGACATGCAGGAAGTTGGGCGAATTCGCCTTGTCATCCTTCTTGCCGGTCACGAGCAGCATATTTTGCTGCGCGGTGATCTCGATTTCGTCCCGTGCGAATCCGGCCACCGCCAGGGTGATGCGGTAACGGTCGTCGGCCAGACGCTCGAGGTTGAAGGGGGGATAGTTTTCCGCCGAATTGGCCCGCGAATTGGCCTCCAGCAGATCGAACAGCCGGTCGAAGCCGATGGTCGAGCGGCGGTACGGAGTCAGATCGATACGCATGTCAAAACCTCCATCAGAAGCGAATTGAAACGGGATCGGCCGGTCCACCCCGGCGCGGGGCGGTTCGACCCATCCGTGCGGCCCGGTCCCGGCACCACACGCGAACCCATATGGTTCGTCTATAATCGGCTTCAAGTGTCTCTGGGGATTGAAAAGCAAATCTTCGCTCACCCCAAGCCATCGCTGGATTGAATGCCTACTAAAACGATGTGTGAATGGGAGATGAAATCATAAGGGGAGCTTCCATGTCCTTGACCCTGGCCCTGATCCTGGCCGCCCAGACGGCCGCTGCCGCCAACCCGCAAGTTGATGTGACGGCCGAGCCGCAGACCAACCAGACCGCCCGCGACGAAGGGCGGTTGGGCACCGCGCAGCAGGGTGGGGGCGACGTCGTCGTCACCGCGCGCCGCCGGGCCGAGACGATCCAGAGCGTGCCCATCGCCATGTCGGTGATCGGCGGCACCGCGCTGGCCGAGACGGGGACGTATAATGTCAATCGGCTGACCCAGATCCAGCCGACGCTGCAATTCTACTCGACCAACCCGCGCAACTCGGCCGCCAATATTCGCGGGCTGGGCGCGCCTTTCGGATTGACCAATGACGGGATCGAGCAGGGCGTCGGCATATATGTCGATCAGGTCTATTACAGCCGCATCGCCTCGGCGACGTTCGACTTCACCGATACCGAGCGCATCGAGGTGCTACGCGGGCCGCAGGGTACGCTCTATGGCAAGAACACCACGGCGGGCGCCATCAACATCATCACGCGTCCGCCCAGCTTCACGCCAGAGGCGCGAGTCGAGTTGAGCGGGGGCAATTACGACTTCTTCCAGGGCAAGGCGTCGGTGTCCGGCCCGCTGGTCGACGACAAGGTGGCGGTGCGGCTGTCGACCTCGATCACCACACGGCGTGGCACCATCTACAACACCCGCCAGCAGGAATGGCAGAACTCGCAGGACAATCTGTCGCTACGCAGCCAGTTTCTTTGGCACGCGACGCCGACGCTCGACCTGACCGTGTCGGGCGATTACGCGCGGCAGAACCCCAATTGCTGCGTTCAATATTTTGCACGGGTCGGTGCGACGCAGCGACCGCTCAACCGGCAATATGCGGCCTTGGCGGCGGCGCAGGGCTATAGCGTGCCCTCGACCAATGCCTTCGACCGGCTGACTGATGTCGATACCGATCTGCGCGCCAAGCAGGAGCTGGGCGGGCTGTCGCTGGTCGCCAACTGGGATGTGGGGGAGGCGACGCTGACCAGCGTGTCCGCGTGGCGTTTCTGGCATTGGGACCCGTCCAATGACCGCGATTTCATCGGCCTGCCGATCACCACGGTTTCGGCCAATCCGTCGCAGCAGAGCCAGGTCACGCAGGAACTCCGCATCGCGTCGAACGGCAAGCGGAAGCTCGATTATGTGCTGGGCGCTTTCTATTTCTGGCAGTCGATCGACACGCAGGGGCTGCAGGTACAGGGGCCGGCGGCCAGCGCCTTCCTGCTCAACCCGACCAGTGCGGCGGGGCGGAACCCTGCGACACTGAACGGGCTGACGTCGCGCAATATGATCGGTTTCACCAACACCTCGGCCGCGCTGTTCGGCAAATTGACCTGGCATGTCGACGACCGCCTGTCGGTGTCGCCGGGGCTGCGGCTGAATTACGACCGCAAGGATGGCTCCTATCTCTCGGTCGTGACCAATGGCGCAGGCTCGACCACCCTGACCAGCGATCAGCGCGGGGTGCTGGCGCCGCAGAACTACACCCCGTCCTTCACCAACTGGAACCTGTCGGGCGATCTGACCGTCGCGTACGAGTTCAACCCCAACGTACATTATTACGCGACCTATGCGCGCAGCTATAAGTCGGGCGGGATCAACTTGTCGGGCCTGCCGCTCGACGCGCAAAACAACCCGATCCTCGCGACCCAGACGGTGAAGCCGGAAAAGGTCAATCATTTCGAGCTGGGGCTGAAGACCCAGTTCGCCAATCGCCGCGCCACGGTGAACATCGCGGGCTTCTGGACCGAGATCGGCGATTATCAGGCGACGGTGAACAACCTCCAGGTCAACGTCCTGCGCGGATACCTCGCCAATGCGGGGCGGGTGCGGACACGGGGGATCGAGATCGATTCGGCCTTCCGCCCCACCGAGCGGTTCAACATCTATGCCAATGGCGCCTTCACCGATGCGCGCTACACCCGCTTTACCAATGCGCCGTGCCCGCCCGAACTGTCGGGCGGTACCGCACTGCCGGTGGTGAACGGCCAGATCGTCGGCACCCCGGCAGCAGCGGGAACGCCGGGCGCTTCGCTGCCCTATTGCAACATCTCGGGCCAGTGGCTGCCGGGCGTGTCGCGCTGGGCCTTTTCCTACGGCGCGGAATATGACCTGCCCGCTACCGTGGCGGGGACCGAGGGGCAATTCTATCTGGGCTATGACGGCAGCTACCGCTCGAAATTCTCGTCCAATCCGTCGCGCTCGGCCTATACCGATATCAACGGCTATAGCCTGTCCAACGTCCGTGCCGGGTTCAAGGCGCCGGGCAGCTGGAACGCCTTCGTCTGGGTGCGCAACCTGTTCGACCACGATTATTACGAGCTGCTGGCGACTCAGTCGGGATCGACCGGGCTGATCGTGGGGCAACCGGGCGATCCGCGCACCTACGGGTTCACCATCTCCAAGTCGTTCTGATCGAATCCCCCGACGCTTGCTCGGAAGGGCCGTCCGGCAACAACTTTGGTGGCGGAGCAAAACAGATCGACGAATCCAGAATTCGTCCAGATTCGGTTCATCTTGATTTGCTATAGGTAAAGTCCCTTACGGGCGCCGGGCCGGCACCGGGGAACGGCAGTCTGGAAGCTCCCCGTTCCCCCGCCGGTTCCGGCGGCTTTTCAGGGTCGAAAGTGAGGGCGGTGTTGACGGAATGACAAACGCCCGGACCGTTTCCGATCCGGGCGCCTGCGTGACGATCGCTCGTCAGCCCCCTTTTCTCGCTCCCGCATCAACCTCATTGGGCGAGCGTTGGAGCAATCCCCGAACCACGGCCGTTTTTGCCTGTGTCTCAGTGCGATTGTGGTACGTTAGGACGGGCCGACTTGTCATCCCTCTTGCGGCATTCCCGCTACGATTGCGCCGCTTGTGTGGCGTGCGCGCAACAATGTGCCGGGTCGCCTATTTGGTCGGCCATAACGGGCTTGGCAGGTCGGGTGCCATTGCCAGTATCGGACCTGCCCCGTACAGCCGCCACAGCTTCAGGACTTTCCATGGATCGATCGGACCGCAATGATCCTCTCTCGCTATGAACGGATGATCGCCCGGCGCTATCTGCTGCCGGGCAAGGGAGAGGCGTTCATCTTCCTGGTCGCCTCGATCAGCCTGGTCGCGGTCATGCTGGGCGTCGCGGCGCTGGTCATCGTGATGAGCGTGATGAACGGCTTTCGTGCCGAGCTGTTCGACAAGATCGTGGGGTTGAACGGCCATGCGGTGGTGCAGGGGGTGGGCGGACGCCTGCCGGACTGGCGTGATATCGTCCGCGAGGCCAAGGCCACGCCAGGCGTCACCAGCGCGGTGCCGATGATCGAGCAGCCGCTGATGTCCAGCTATAACGGCCGGGTCGAAGCTGTGCTGGTGCGCGGCATGCGGGTTCAGGACATCAGGGGTAACTCGGCGATCCGCTCCAAGATCATCATGGGCGATCTGAACCGCGTCACGCCCGGTAGCGGCCGGATCGCGATAGGCAGCCGCTTGGCGGAGGCGCTTGGCGCACAGGTCGGCTCGGAAATCTCCCTCATCAGTCCGCAGGGGCAGACCACGCCCTTCGGCACGGTGCCACGCATCGTCAGCTATACGGTCGGCGCGATCTTCGAAATCGGGGTGTACGACTATGACAAGGCGTACGTCATCATGCCGATCGAGGATGCGCAAACGCTGCTGTTGATGGGCGATACGGTCGGCATGGTCGAAATCCAGACGGTGGATGCCGACCGGGTCGGGCAAATCCTGGCACCGCTCGCCGAGAAGCTGGGCGGTCGTGCCGTCATCGCCGATTGGCGGACGATGAACGCCCAGTTGTTCGAGGCGCTGGCGGTCGAGCGGGTGGCGATGTTCACCGTGCTGTCGATCATCATCCTGGTCGCGGTGTTCAACATCCTGTCCTCGCTCATCATGCTGGTTCGCGCCAAGACGCGCGACATCGCGATCCTGCGCACCATGGGCGCGACGCGCGGCGGGTTGATGCGCATCTTCATGACCGTCGGCACCACCATCGGTGCGCTGGGAACGCTGGCCGGGCTGGTGCTGGGGGCGATCTTCCTCTTCTATCGCCAGGGGGTGGTGAACTTCGTCCAGTTCGTGACGGGGCAGAATCTCTGGGACCCGTCGATCCGCTATCTGACCGAGCTGCCGTCCAAGACCGATCCGGTCGAGATCATCGTGATCACGTCGATGGCGCTCGTCTTCTCTTTCCTCGCCACGCTCTACCCCGCCTGGAAGGCGGCGAGCACGGACCCGGTTCAGGTGCTGCGCTATGAATGATCCGATCATCCGCATGGGAACGGCGGTCGAGCCCCGCGCGGCCGAGCCGGTGCTGGCAACTCGCGAATTGTCGCGCAGCTTCACGCAAGGCGGCCAGACGATCGAGGTGCTGCGCGGTGTCGACCTGGCCATCGCGCCGGGCGAGATCGTCGCGCTGCTCGGACCTTCCGGATCTGGCAAGTCGACGCTGCTCCAAGCGGTCGGGCTGCTCGAAGGCGGCTTTTCGGGATCGATCCGTATCGCGGGCGACGAGGTGTCCAAGCTCGACTCGCACGGCCGCACCATCGCGCGGCGGGACTATCTGGGCTTTGTCTATCAGTTCCACCATCTGTTGCCCGATTTCAACGCGATCGAGAATGTCGTCCTGCCGCAACTCGTCCAGGGCAAGCTACCTGGCGAGGCCGAGGCGCGGGCCAAGGCTTTGCTGACCGCGCTGGGGCTGGGCCACCGGCTGACCCACCGGCCCAGCCAGCTGTCCGGCGGCGAGCAGCAGCGCGTGGCGGTCGCCCGTGCGCTCGCCAACCAGCCGCCGCTGGTGCTCGCGGACGAGCCGACCGGTAATCTAGACGAACATACCTCCGAAGTCGTGCTGGCCGAGTTCCTGCGGCTGGTGCGCGGCGAGGGTTCGGCGGCGCTGATCGCGACGCATAATGAGCGGCTGGCGCTGAAGATGGACCGGGTGGTGCGCCTGCATGAAGGCCGCCTGCAATGAGCGCCTGGACCGATACGCCGACGCTGATCGGTCGCCATGTAACGCTGCGTCCTTTCATGGAGGCCGACCTGCCCGCGTTGGTCGATGCGGCGCGAGAGGGCGATCTCTGGAACATCTTCTACGCCAATGTCTCCATGATGAAGACGCCCGAACGCTGGCTGGCGGCGGCACTCAAGGAGCGTGATGTAGGCCGCGCGCTGCTGTTCACGGTGGAGACGCCGGACGGAGAGGTGGTCGGCACCACCCGCTATATGCGGATCGCGCCCCCGCATCGGCGCCTGGAAATCGGCGGCACCTTCTATGCCACGCGCGTGCAGCGGACCGGCGTCAATACCGAGGCTAAGCGGATGCTGCTCGCCCACGCCTTTGAGGTGATGGAAGCGCAGGCCGTCCAGATCCGCACCGATGCGCTCAACAAGCGCAGCCAGACCGCGATCGAGCGGCTGGGCGCCAAGAAGGACGGCGTGCTGCGCGGGCATCAGGTGATGGCCGATGGGCGCATTCGCGACAGCGTCGTCTATTCGATCATCGACCGCGAATGGCCGGGCGTCCGCGCCAATCTCGACTATCTGCTGGGGAAGCACGCATGAGCGGTATTTCGGATTTCACGGTCAAGGCGGCGGACGGTCAGGCGGTCGACATGGCGGCCTATGAGGGGCGCGCGCTGCTGATCGTCAACACCGCGTCGAAATGCGGTTTCACCCCCCAATATGAGGGGCTGGAGGCGCTGCACCGCCGCTATGCGGACCAGGGGCTGACCGTGCTGGGCTTTCCCTGCAACCAGTTCGGCGCGCAGGAGCCGGGCGATGCGGCGGAGATCGCGAATTTCTGCTCGTTGACCTATGATGTCAGCTTCCCGGTGATGGCCAAGGTCGACGTCAACGGCGACGATGCCGACCCGCTGTTCCAGTGGCTGAAGGCGCAGGCGCCGGGCGTGCTGGGGACCAAGGCGATCAAGTGGAACTTCACCAAGTTCCTGGTTGACCGGGACGGCAAGGTGGTCGGCCGCTATGCCCCGACGACCAAGCCCGAGGATTTGGTCAAGGACATCGAGGGGCTGCTGTAACCCCGCCTCCGTTCAGCCTGAGCGCAGTCGAAGGCCCCGCGTAGTCCTCACATCGAAAAGGCGCTCGCGCCTTTCTTGTGATCCAGCGCGGAGGCGATGGCGGTGATCCCGCCGAACAGGAAGCTCAGCCCCAGGATATAACCGGGCAACGTCATCGCACTCCATGGCAGGGTGGCGAGCACGAACAGCGCCAGGATGATGTTCAGCACGCCCAGGCCGATCATCCATCCACGCCGCCGCCGCATCCGTGCGCCGAGCCCGATTTCCAGCGCGCCGCGCAAAGCAAGCCATACCGCGACCAGCAGCGTGAGCGAGATCGCACCTGTCGCAGGCTCGAACGCCATGATGAGGCCGATGACGAGCGACACTAGGCCGAACCCGATTGCATAGCCGCGCCCTTCATGGCCTTTGCCGAAAATGCCAGCACCGATCGACACCAAGCCCGCGGCGATGAAGAACGCCCCGATCACCAGAGTCGCGGCCAACGTCGCAGGCACCGGAAACAGAAAGGCGGCAAGCCCCAGCAAGGCCGACAAAATGCCATAGGCCAATATCCAGCCCCAGCCCGCGCCGGGCCGGAAAGCGGTGGCAAAGGAACGGTCGGTATCGGTCATCGTTGCTTGCCCTGATCTGGATTGGTCCTTCTGTTGCCGTAACGGATCGGGCTGGAGCGGGTTCCGCGCTGGTCGAATCATGCGAGGTCGGGTAGGGATGGGCGATGCATTCCGGATATGTGCCGCTTCGTATTTTCTCGTCCTTCACGATGCTCGACGGCGCGATCGATCCCAAGGCGATCGCGGCACAGGCCAAGGCGAATGCGTTTCCTGCCGCCGGGTTGACCGATCGCAACGGGCTGTACGCCGCGATGGCCTTTTCGGACGCGGCGAAGAAGGCGGGGGTTCAGCCGATCATCGGCACGATGCTGGGCATCGCGCGTCCCGACATGCCCGAGAATGTCGGCGCGGTGGTCGACTGGGTCGCGCTCTATGCGCAGGACATGGAAGGGTACGACAATTTGTGCGCGCTGGTTTCGGCGGCGCATCTGGACCGCCCGATCGAGCTGGCCGCGCATGTCGGCTTGGACGTGCTGGAAAGGTTCAGCAAGGGTCTGATCGCACTGACCGCTGGCGGCGAGGGCGGCGTCGCTCGCCTGTTCGCGGAAGGTCAGCCGGATCGCGCCAAGGCCTATGCCGACCGGCTCCAGGCGATCTTCGGCGACCGGCTCTATGTCGAACTGGCGCGCCGCGACGACGCAATCGAAATGGCGGCTGAGCAGGATCTGATCGACCTGGCCTATGACCGCGACCTGCCCTTGGTCGCGACCAACCCCTGCTGCTTCGCCGATAGCGGCTTTCGCGATGCGCATGACGCCATGCTGTGCATCGCCAATTCGACCTATGTCGAAATGGACGACCGCCCCAAGAGCTGCCCCGAGGCTTGGCTCAAGCCCGCCGAGGTGATGAAGCAGCTGTTCGCCGATCTGCCCGAGGCGATCGAGAACACGCTCGTCGTGGCGCAACGCTGCGCGGTGATGGCGCCGTGGCGCAAGCCCATCCTGCCCAGCCTTGCGGGCGACCGCGAGGGCGAGGCGGCGATGCTGCGCCGCGACGCAACCGCCGGCCTGGAGGCTCGGCTCGACCGTATCGCCGAGCTGGAGGGCGAGGGCGAACCCGGCTGGCGCGAGGCCTATCACGAGCGACTGAAGTTCGAGGTCGACATCATCATCCAGATGGGCTTCCCCGGCTATTTCCTGATCGTCGCCGACTTCATCAAATGGGCCAAGGACCATGACATTCCCGTCGGGCCGGGCCGTGGTTCGGGCGCGGGCTCTGTCGTCGCCTGGGCGCTGACCATCACCGATCTCGATCCGCTCAAGCTCGGTCTGCTGTTCGAGCGCTTCCTGAACCCGGAACGCGTGTCGATGCCCGACTTCGACATCGACTTTTGCGAAACCCGGCGTGGTGAGGTCATCCGCTACGTCCAGGAGAAATATGGCCGCGATCAGGTCGCGCAGATCATCACCTTCGGTAAGCTGAAGGCGCGCGCAGTGCTCAAGGACACCGGCCGTGTGCTCCAGATGAGCTATGGCCAGGTCGACCGCCTCGCCAAGCTGGTGCCCAACCACCCGACCGACCCCTGGGACCTGAAGCGCGCACTGAACGGCGTGCCCGAGTTGGCGAAGGAATATGCCAACGACAATCAGGTCCGCCGTCTGCTCGACCTCGCGACCAAGCTGGAGGGTCTGCCGCGCCACTCGTCCACCCATGCCGCGGGTGTGGTGATCGGCGACCGGCCGCTCGCGCAGCTGGTCCCGCTCTACCGCGATCCGCGTTCGGACATGCCGGTCACGCAGTTCGACATGAAGTTCGTCGAGGGCGCGGGGCTGGTGAAGTTCGACTTCCTCGGCCTCAAGACCCTGTCGGTCCTGCAAAAGGCGGTGCAGTTGCTCGCCAAGCGCGGGGTCGAGGTCGATCTCGGCGCCCTCGCCTGGGACGACGAAGCGACTTATGCGCTGCTCCAGAAGGGCGACACCGTCGGCGTGTTCCAGCTGGAATCTGAAGGGATGCGGCGCACCCTGTCGGCGGTGCGCCCGTCCAATTTCGGCGACATCATCGCGCTCGTGTCGCTGTACCGGCCGGGTCCGATGGACAATATCCCCAGTTTCGGCCGCCGCAAGCAGGGGACCGAGGAGATCATCTACCCGCATCCCCTGCTCGAACAGATATTGTCCGAAACCTACGGCATCTTCGTCTATCAGGAACAGGTGATGCAGGCCGCCCAGATATTGGCGGGCTATTCGCTGGGCGGCGCAGATCTTCTCCGTCGCGCGATGGGCAAGAAGGTGAAGGCGGAGATGGACGCGCAGCGTGCCATCTTCGTCAAGGGATGCCAGGAGGTGAACGGCATCCCCGCGCAAAAGGCCAATGAGCTGTTCGACTTGATCGACAAGTTCGCAGGCTATGGCTTCAACAAGAGCCACGCAGCGGCCTATGCGCTGCTCGCCTATCAGACGGCGTGGCTGAAGGCGCATCACCCGCACGAATTTTATGCCGCGTCGATGTGCTACGACATGGCGCTGACCGACAAGCTCGCGATCTTCGTCGACGACGCGCGGCGCATGGGCGTGGCGATGCTGCCCCCCTGCATCAACGCCAGCCAAGCCGAGTTCGATGTCGAGCCGCATGAGGATGGCCTGGCCGTCCGCTATGCGCTGGGCGCGCTCAAGTCGGTGGGCGAGGGCGCCATGGAGAAGCTGGTCGCCGAACGCGAGGCCGGCGGCCCGTTCGCCTCGCTCGACGCGCTCGCCAAGCGGGTCGATCCCCGGCTGATGAACAAGCGCCAGCTGGAAACGCTGGCCTCGGCGGGTGCGTTCGACGGCATTGAGCCGAATCGCGCGGGCGTCCACGCGGTGGCGGAGACGGTTCTTGCCATCGCCGCGCGTACCCATGAGGGGCGGACCAGCGGGCAGGGCGGTCTGTTCGGCGAAACCGAAGTCGCGGGCGACGCGATCAAGCTGCCGACCGGCGCCCGCTGGAGCTTGTCGCAGCGGATGGAGCAGGAGAAGGAGGCATTCGGCTTCTATTTCTCGGCGCATCCGGTCGACCGCCATGCGCATATCGCGAAGATGCACGGCGCGCGGACCTATACCTCGCTGACCGAACTCATCATCCCCGACGACGGCGCGCGGATCGGCGCGACCATGGCGGCGCTGGTCGAGGATGCGCGCTGGCGCACCTCGGCGCGGGGCAAGCGCTATATGATGGCACAGCTGTCCGATGCGACGGGGCAGTTCCTGGCAACCTGTTTCGATGACTCGGTTGCCGCCGACCTCGAAAAGGCGGCCAAGGAAGGCGACTGCGCGCTCATCACCGTCGAACTGGACCGCCGACCGGGCGAGGAAGCGCCGCGGGTCAGCGTCAAGCGGGTTCAGTTGTTCGACGGCCTGGCGAGCACCGCCAAGTTCGTGGTCGAGGTCACGGTGACCGACAAGGTCGCCTTCAAGGCGCTCCACGCCATGCTCGACCCGCTGCGCAACGGTCGCGGCGAAGTCCGGGCGCGGATCGAGGGATCGGCCGGTGATACGCTGCTGACGCTGGGCCGGAATTTCCTGCTCGATGCCGAACTGGCGAGCCATATCGAGGATTTGCCGGGCGTGAAGGCGGTGGCGATGAAGTCCTCCGAGGCGCGGCTGGCGCTGGTCGGGTAGCGAACGCCACCGTCATCCCGGCTTGCGCTGGAATGACGGCGTTGGGCCGGATTTTACGGATGGGGCGGGACGATCAGCCGCCAACTTCGCGGCGATCCTGCTCGTCCTCGCCAGCCTCGCCATGATTGCCATAGCCGCCGCCCGAGCTGTCCGCCTCATCCTCGTTGGGCAGATTTTCCGGGCTGGTCTGTTCGGGATCGGTCATCATCTTTTCTCTCCTTCGCCGGCATAACGCACTGGGGAAGCGGGACGATCCTCAGAACAGCTCGCCCTGTGGGCCTTTGGGCCGGCGGAACCGGGTTATATCGAGTCGGGGACGGTCGAGGTTGAGCCCGTGCAGACGACAGGCGCGGTGAAAGCGGACCCGCAGAAGCTCGGCCCATGGCCCTTGCCCCTTCATCCGGGTGAAGAAATCAGGATCATTGTCGCGTCCGCCGCGCAGCGACTGGATGATCGCCATGACCTTGCCCGCCCGATCGGGGAAATGCGCGTCAAGCCAGGCGCGGAACAGCGGGGCGACTTCGTGCGGCAGGCGGACGGGGATGAAGAAGGCGTGGCGCGCGCCGGCCTCGGCCGCACGGGCGACCAGATGCTCGATTTCATGGTCGGTAATCGCCGGAATGACCGGTGCGATCGAAACATAGGTGGGGATACCCGCCGCCGCCAGTTTCGCCACGGCGTCCAACCGCCGCTCGGGCGTCGGCGCGCGGGGTTCCACCGTTCGTGCGACCTTCGCGTCGAGTGACGTCACCGAGATACAGACGGTCGCCAACCCCTTGGCGGCCATCGGGGCCAGGATGTCGATGTCGCGCAGGACGCGGTCGGACTTGGTGGTGATCGCGACCGGATGCTCGGTTTCGGCCAGCACCTCCAGGACCGCGCGCGTGATCCGCCATTCGCCCTCGATCGGCTGATAGGGATCGGTATTGGTCCCCAGCGCGATCGGCGCGACGCGGTATCCGGGCTTGCCCAACTCGGCCCGTAGCAATTCGGCGGCGTCAGGCTTGACGAACAACCGGCTTTCAAAGTCCAGGCCCGGTGACAGGTCGTGATAGGCATGGCTCGGCCGCGCGAAGCAATAGATACAGCCATGCTCCTACGCATAAACGGTTGTGTAACGCCCTGTGTGGCAGCAAAACTGAAAGGCAAAAGCCTCGGGAGCGCAGCACGTTGGACGCAATTCTGTATATCCGCTGGTCGACCAAAGACCAAAGCGAAGGCGACAGTAAAGCCCGGCAAACCAAGCTGGGCGAGGATGTAGCCAAGAGAAATCAATGGCTGATTACCGAAACGCTGATCGACCACGGCAAGTCTGCCTACCATGGCAAAAACCGTGCAAGCGGCGGCGCACTCTACCAGATCGAGGAGCGAGCAGCGCGGGGTGAACTCCAGGGCAAGGTGCTGATCGTTGAGGCGATGGACCGCCTCTCCCGACAGGAACCCCTAGAGAGCCTGTTCCTCCTGCACGACCTGACCAAGCGCGGCCTCACAGTATGTGAGAGCAGCAGCGGGACGATCTACAACAGCCAGAAGATCACGGAGGATTGGACCCGGCTGGTTGCGATCCTTGCTCGCGCAGCCGAAGCCTACTCCAGCAGTCACGAAAAGAGCCAACGTGTCGCTTCCGCTTGGCGTGCAACACAGTCGGGTCAGAAGACGAAGGATGGTGTTGCCGATCCCCGCCTATGTCCTGCTTGGATCGAGGTCGGACCCGATGGTGAGTACCGCCCTATCAAGTCCCGCGCAGAAGTCGTCCAGCGCATGTTCCAGATGGCCGCAGAGGGCTTTGGTATCAGGGCGATAGCCGAGCGCGCCAACGAGGAACGCGCAAAGCTGCAATGGCCCGATGCTGCCTGGGAAATCAGGAACGTGTCCACCATCCTCAAAGGGCGTCGCGTCCTGGGAGAGTATCAACCGCAGCGCCGCACCATCGAGGGCAAGCGCGAGGATGTTGGGGAACCCGTTCAACTCTACCCCGGCATCATCACCCCTGAATTGTGGCATCAGGTACAAGCGGCGGTAAAAAGCCGGGTGAGCAGTGGCGGGCCTCGTCGTGAGGTGGTCAACGTGCTGTCCCACCTTTGCCGCTGTCAGCACCGCAACGAGGGTAGCAACCTGCCCTGCAACAGCCGCATGGTTCACCGCAAACAGAAGACCATGCAACCGCAGCTAACCTGCGCCAGCTTTGCCCGCGCAGCCGGTTGTCGTGCCAATCGCACCTACCGCTATGATGACTTACTCAACGGCATACTAGACGAGCTGATGACGATCAGTCTGCCCACCGCAGTTGCCGAGCCGGTCGCCCTCAACGTCAACATCGACAAGGCCGAGTTAGCGGCCAAACAAGCGCGCCTAGCGGAGATGGCAGACAAGCTGATCGAGAAGGACGACCCCGTGCTGGAGGCGGCATACGAACGCTTCAAAGCCAGGGTGGAAGAGGACAGCCGCGCCCTACGCGCTGCTCTCGCGGAACAGGAGCAAACCAAAGCCAGCGCACCAGCAGCCGAGTTGGCCAGCAAGGCTGTCGCGCTCCGTGCGCAACTCACCGATAGCGCCGACGCCCGACGCCAAATCCAAACCTACCTCGACCAGCTAATCGACGTAATCCAGATGGACCCCGTGGAGCGCACTGCAACGGTGGTGATGTTCGACGGATTGCTGGTGTTCAAGCTGGACACAAAGGGCAAGCTGATTGCCAAAGCCGATGCCCGATCCATGCTGGACGTGCCCAGCGAAGCGATCATCGACAAGCATGGCACTGCCCATGTGCATGACCTCAGGGACATCATCAGCGGAGGCAATCCGGTGCGCCGTATCAAGCTAGATGAGGTAGTCACGGCAATGGGAGAGTGACCTTGCTCCTCACTCTCCCCTTGCCTGCCCTATAAGCGTCTCTCAGGGCTTATTGTAGCCCCGGCGTTCCAAGTGTCCCACAATGCCACAGACCCGCTCTGGAGGGCTTGCAGGGGACCGCTGTTGATTAATGACGCGATGACAGCAGCGTTGCTAAACTACAGAATGAAAAGCTCACAACCCTTCACCTATCTAATCGGCTGGTCAAAGCACGACAGATTTTACATTGGCGTGAAATACGCGAATGGATGCGCGCCTTCGGACCTTTGGTCAACGTACTTTACGAGCAGCCAATATGTGACAGCTGCACGCTATCTTTGGGGAGAACCTGACGTCTTTCGATGCGACATCGCGTCAAGCAAGGACGAAGCCCTCCTGCGCGAGGAACTTCTCCAGTTCTACTTTGATGCCGTAAAGAGCCACCGCTTCCTCAATCGTGGACGTGGAGGTCACAAATTCAAGCGTCCGTTATGGGGAACGCCCCGTCCCGGCAACAAGGGGCGCAAGATGACGGACGAAGGACGGGCTAAACTCAAAGTCGCGCATAACACTCCGTCGGCGCGCGAGAACCACAGCAAGGCCAACAGCCGCCCCAACACGCCCGAAATGCGCGAGAAGGCAGCAGCAACGCGCGCGAGGAAAAAAGCGGAAGGCTGGGTCAACCCTCTCAAAGGCACAAAGCTATCCGACGAGCGACGGGCCGTGTTGAAAGAGGCGAGCGCAAACCCCGATACACGGGCACGTCGCTCCGCAGCTATGCGGAAGCGACATGCGGAACGCAAAGCGCGGGAGACTGCGCTCAGCACCTCGGCAGCTTGTGGCACTCCGAACCAAGATGGATGTTGAAGAAGTTGCGCTTGCGTTCGACATACACCTTCACGCCCTGAAACTCGACAACCCACGCATCGTCCTCGAAGTCGGCCGAGTAGTCGAAAGTGCTGAGCGCGTAGTCTGCGAAAGCTGCGAGGTCGATCTGGTTAAGCATCTGGGCAACTCCTGTTTGCCCACTCTATCAAGCGCCTTCTGGTGAGACTTGCGACCAAAACTACACCAACTAGTTCACAACTCGTCGCTTTTCTGGAGACGCGCTTTTAGTCTGCAAAAGCGGTTGATCCTCCCACCAATTGGCGCTTGATCGTCTCGTGGCTCAATAGAGGAGTAGCCACGATGCAAAACAGTTATCCCGCAGCCAGCTTGGAGACAGCAGCCTGTCTCTGGGAGGCAGTGTTGGAGCGCAAAGACGATCCCCTGGTACAAAGCGCATTTGAACGGCTGGGCACTAACAGCGTCCGGTTGACTGTGCTGCGCTGGGTTGAATTGGTGGACGCCGCATGGGCAAAAGCCAAAGACACCTACGACGCCCCCTTTGATTGGGAGTTTGTGCCACAGTGGATCAGCGCCAACATCGACTGGTCAACGGACTATCCCACCTACAAGCTGGGAGGTCAGGCATGAAGCACCTAGTCGATCTGCTAGGCAGCGATGTCGTGGAGCAGCTACTGGCCAATGGCCGGGAGCAAGCGCCCCTCAAAGGTACGCGCGAGGAGCGTGACTTCCACCCCGTCTGCAAGCTCTTCCTGCCATGGGCGAGTGGGACTTGGCTCTTGACGGAAATGGAGCCGGACGGGCTGGCGTTTGGCCTCGCCGACCTGGGATTTGGCACCCCGGAGTTGGGATACGTTTCGATCGATGAAATCCTGGAAGTCAAAGGCCCCGGTGGCTTGCAGGTGGAGCGCGACATACACTGGAAAGCCAGCAAGCCCCTGAGCGAGTACGCCACCGAGAGCCGCAAGCTGGGCTACATCCGCGCATGATAAATAGATGCGAGTAGGTGGCCATCCTGCTCTCCTATACAGCAATTGGATGGGAACCCGGCTGCTACGGCAGTCGGGTTCTTCCACGTCTGCAATCCATGCAGCCACGAAAAAGCCCCAGCGCCGCAGCGCCAGGGCCTTACCTCACTAGCAGTGAAGGACTTACTTGGCCGCGCCCGCCTTTGCGTCCCGCTTGGCAGCAATGGTTGCCTGGAAGCGCGCCAGCCGTTCCGGCGACCAACCCTTCTTCATGGGCTTGCGCTCGCCCTTGGCGGGCTTGTCGTCCTTGTCGAGCGCGCGGATCGCGTCGTCGTGATCCCCGGCCAGGATTTGCTCCTTCACCGTCTCGTAGAACGCTGCCAGCTTGTCCTTGGCGACGTAAAAGAACTCCTGCCCCTCTAGGACGAGGTTTTTGCCAGCGTGGCGAATGTGCGCCTTGGCCACTCCATCGCGCACCTCGAATACCTTGCCGCGTGCCTTTTCCTCGCCAGCCTTTGCAGCGGCAATCAGCTTGTCGATCTGCGCAGCGATGCGCTCGCGACGCGGCTTAATGGTGTCCTTTTCGGGCTGCGCCTCAAAACGCTTGGCACCGTCTGCAACGATGAAGTCGGTCAGCTTCGACATTCTCTAACTCCTCTGTGGACTACTAGTACGATCAACTACCAAACTATCTACGCGTCAACCACTCAGGCACCATAAAGCGCCTTGCGCACCATATTTGTGCTAACAGCGCAGTATGAAGCAGTGGTTGACATATGAGCGTGGCGCAGGACGTGTTGCACAACTGCGATGTTTGCGCCCTCGTCCACGAGCCGATTAGCAAGCCCGCGACGCGCGCTGTAGCAGCTACCCTGCACGCCTGCCTGATCCATTAGCCGGATAATGGCTTGCGTCATGCCCAGGGGCGTAAAGGGCTTGAGCGTGCGCGTGAGGAACACAGGGCCGTCACGTCCCTGCATGAACGCAAACAACTCAAACACCGTTTCTTCCGCGAGGGGCACAGTGCCAGCCCGACCGCGCTTGCTCTTGCCCTGCGGGATGCGCAGTTCAAGCCCTCGTATCCAGCTGCGCTCCATGCGCGCTAGTTCAATGGGGCGCAGACCCGTTTCGCGGATCAAACGCACAATCAGCCTGTACATCGCGGGGTTCTGCATTCCCTCAATGTGCTGCTCGATCTTTGCCCATTGCGCGTTGCTGAGTAGCGGGGCTTGCATGTTGCGCTCCTTGTGAAAACTACACCTTACTCAGCTGGGATATAGCCACACTTCTGCGGATCAACCTGTTTCCTCCCAGAATGCGTAAATAGTCAGTATGAGGACGCTCACGAGGGATCAGGTCAAAGAGATCGAAAGCCGCGCACGTTTGGCGATGATGCAGAGGCTTGTGACTTTGTGCGCAGGCGTGACCAAGCGCACGTTTAGGGAAACAGTCCAGGCACTGGATGTCAGCAACTTGCGCGAACTGTTCGCAGATGAAAACGCCCGCATGGGTTATGTGGGTGTATGGCGCGAAACCGTTGCTGCTACTGTGATGGCCAGCGAGTTCATCGTTGACACTGACGTAGCGATCTATGTGGAAGCCGACTGGTCCGACACCGCCCTCGAAACACACATCGACATAATTGAGGAAGAGGACGGCGATGACTGACAAAACACCACCCAAGCGCGAGCGACCGCCCATTAGGACGAGCGAGACCAAAACCTATAAGCCGCTGAAAAATCACACCTACGTCCAGCCCTTTGAGGGCACGATGGAGGAGAGCAAAGCTGCGCTCAAAACAGCCTACGAGGAAAACTACTCCAACACTCAGCCCACATGGAGGATCAACGCTCAGCAAGCGCCATTCCTGGGTATGCTGAAAAACCTCTATGAGGTCAGGGGCATCCAGCCAGTAAAGCTGACGCCTGAGGTACTTGAGGAAGTTATTGAGCGACTGTGGACGGGTGAAACGCTGTCGGGCATCTGCATGGACGACCACATTCCCGCCTACAAGAACCTATGCAAGTTCATGGAACTTCATCCTGACGTGGAGGCGATGATCGAGAAGGCCAAGATGCGCGGCACGCATGCGCTAGTGGATGCCATGGTGGACATTGCGAATGGTGGCCCGCTCAGCACGGGTGACAAGATCAGGGATGCTGAACTTGTCAAGCTGGTCAAATGGATTTTGGGCAAGAGAAACAGTTATTACACCGACAATGTGAAGATCACGCACGAAACAGAGCAGCACGTTTTCGTCCTGCCCCAGAACATCCTCCCCGGCGAGTACACCGACAAGGACAAGGACGAGGACAGCGAGTGACCAACTACGTCGTGATCCCCATCCGCTACGCCGCGAGGTTTATGCGCGATCCCAGCTTTGACCCCTTTGCGGACATGCGGCCCAGCGAAGCCCTGCTATGCCGCCGCATGATGCATCAGCGCATGAAAGCCGACGAGGCACTGGCCCGTTGGGAAACCCGCGACATCGACAACACCAAGGACTAACCCCAGCGCATTTTGAACATCAACGCCGTGTTCTTGTTGTTGAAAACGAATGTAGCTGGAACGGCGTGCTTGGTTCGATCTGCTTCAACGTACACATTCAAGAGATGGTCAGCCTCATCCCCAAGCGACCGCTTTGCGTCGATTAGTGCCTTCTCACGGAACATCGCTTCCATCGCGGCCATCTGGTGGAGCACGATAACACGAAGGTGGTCATTGCCCTTGTAGGAGATAAAGTCCGATTTGCCGTCCCACGCTGCGAGGATGTCAACATGATCGCACCAATGGGGATAACTGGGCAGGATCATATGGGCCTTGTAAAGCTGCTCTGGCATCAGGCTTTGTCCGCGTGCTGTCGCAGGAAGGGCTTCCAATAGTCCTCTAGGAAGCCGTTGGGGCTAATCCCATTGTCTGCGTCGAGTACGTCGAGCAGAGGCTCTAGGTCGTCCCTGTCACATACCATGCTGTTGCTGCCCCAGGTTATCAGCACAGGGTTGTCATAGGGCGTGTTCAGGTTGGCGTATGGGTCCATGATCTTGGTAGGCATGCGACGGCTCGCACCACGCATGTAGGCCTCAAGGAGCATCACGTCGGTGCGCAGTACCGTCACTGCGCACCGCCGTTCTGTAGCTTGTCCTCAATCCGCTTTAGGATGGCGTTAGTCTCTTCCATCTGATCGAGGAGGAGGCGCACCGGCCCCATGCGCTTGCTGGCCTTGCCCGCTATCCAAAGGTCAACCACTAGAAAGAGCGCGCCGATGGTGGCCGATACGAGAATTGCAGTAAGTGAAATTGTCATGGGAGTTTCCCTCCTCTTATTGTCGTTGTAGTTTCCACAGCATGTCAGCTTTGTCGGGGTCGAAGACGTTGAAGTCGCGGGCGATGATGTAGCGGCGTGCTGCTAGGCTAAGAGCGTCCTCGTCTTCCCATGTTACATGACCACTCGTCCATTCATCTGGTTCTGAGTTGATCCTATCGGGAAACTCACTGGCAAACGTCGTCCTGTAAACGATGTCTGCCGCCTCATCGTCTATCGTGATGGGGCGGGATAGAATGGCGTCACGTTCGGCCTCAAACTCCTCGCGCAACTGTTGGAGGCGCGGGTCTTCTTCCTCGCCCCGCAGCATAGACAGGCGCTCCTCTGTACTTTTGCCGGTGAGCGGAACAGTGTTTCCCGCCAGCGCGCTCTCTGCTCGCGCGATCAATTCCTCCAGCGTCATGCGCTCACCCTTGGGTCGATGTTGCCCCCGCTGAGTTTGTAGAGCGTCGCCGCCTTCAAACCGTAGCGTGACGCAATGTGCGCCATGCTGATTTCCTGCATCCAACGACGACCTTCAGGATGCGGGCTAACGTCGCAGTTTGACAAATAATCCTGGAGACGATCGATCGCGCGATGCCAAGTCTCTACCTTGTTCGGATCGAATGTCACCCCGAGATAGCCAATAGTGTAAGATATAACCGCAGAAGCAAACGCATCTGACCGGTCCTCTAGTGCAATGAAGAAATCGTTTGCGTACTCCGCTGTTTGCATGTCGCTGGAGCCATGTGCTTTATAGTTTCGATAAAGCCTGAATACCTTATCTACTACATCAAAGTCGGCTTCGGTAAAGTCGGCGCGGAGGGTTTCGAGTGTCACGGCGCTCATGCGGCACCTACGAATGTGAGCCTGAACCACTCCGCGTCCTCATCGCTGTCGAGGACAAAGCCACAGGCAAAGCGGAACATCATGTTGCTGGGACGCAGGGCATCCGCGTGATGCTCAAGAGGAGTAACCGTGGGCACGACGGCCATGTTGTGCCGCCTCAACCAGTCGGCATAGACCTGACCGAATTGGGGCACTGTGCCCCACTGGCCAGCGAGGAACGAGAGCATGAGCGCCTCATTGTCCTTGGGACCGGACATTTCGCGCACTTCTACGGTGATGGTGTGGCTCACTGCGCACCTCCCGCAAGCGCAGCAGAATAAGCACGACCAGCCGCTTCGGCCTCGTCTAGCAGCGCATTCACGGATGGCGTGCTGTAGCTGACGCGATCAGGCGCACAACGAGAAGGATAGAGCTGAGACAGCCAAGCATCGACGCCCTGGGTCACGATGCCGTTGATGCGGTTCATGGGCAGATCGGACGCGTCAACCTCGCCAGCCATCCATGCGGCATTGAGGGTTGCGAGTAGGGCTGTTGCCCACTTGTAGTGATGGTCTGCGAGGGTCACGGTGTTTGCTCCTGTAGTGGTGTTCTCCTCTTAATTAGCCTTCCGCAGAAGCGACCCTAGCCGCCGCCCCATCACTAGGCCATCACTATGATGGGCAGGCACTTTTTAGTGGCAGATCAATCACTAAGATGCATAATTGGGCTTTAACCATAGATTTCGGTAGACAGATCAAAAAAGTGTGAGAGGGTAGTTGAACCAACGCACAAAGGGTGACGGATGGAAGCACAAGGAGTGAACTATGAGCCGCTACGCAAGCCTGACTATTGAACAAGACCCCAAGTGCGACACGCGCTTTCGCATCACGATCCCTGAGCAGCTTGTGGATCGCGATGCCGTGCTTGAAGGGCTGAGCTTCAGGGCCGACTATCTCTGCACTATCGAGGGCGCGGAAGCCTGGGCGGGTCAGGTCCGCTATAGGGTGCGCGAAGTGGCAGCAAAGCAGGTGCGCAACAGCGAGGCACTTGCTTGGATCGAGGAGCATGGTGGCCGGGTGACAACCTGTCGCTATGCAACCAAGCACAAGGGTGATCAGATCAGGACGATCTATCTGCAGAAGGGCCAGCCCCTGCCCAGCATCATCAACACGCACTATCGCGCAGGCCTGAGCGTGAGCTTTAAGGAGCGCGACAAGGCCATGTTGTTCAAGCTCAAGTTCATGGGTGGTGAACAGCAGCTGGCACGGGCCGCATAAGGCGGGTGAGCGGGTAGAGCCTTAGTGTGTGGCGATCACTAATAATGACGCCACACGGGGTTCGTGTTTCTGACTAAGATAGTAGATGAAGCAATACACCAATCACGTCATTCTACGGGGCCTGGACGAAGCGAGAGCGCATCAACGCGGTGAAGCTGTGGGCAAAGCCGTTGTGGTAGTGCCGCCCCGAAAGACCGCCAAGAAAGAGCGAGCGCAGTTGGTTCGCCCCACTGGCGTAACCAAGGAGCAACCCACGCGCGGGCGCAAGCCATGGTTCAATCTGGCCAAGCAAAAAGAGATTGCGGATCAGGAAGGCAAGGTAGCGGACCTTGCCGAGTTCTACGGTTGTCCTATCACTGTAATCTATCGCATCCGCAGGCTGCGCCGTGAAGGGGTTCTCTGATCCCCAGAGACGCCCGCACAGGGCCATCCCGCCAGTTTAGCACCGCAGACACCCTGGAGGCTTTCAGGGCTTTGTAGGGGCGCCATTTCCCTCCAGCGGCGTCGCCAACGGAGCGAAGCGACTGGCGTCGCAGACTTCTGGCTGTCCGCAGGACTAATGGCTGTCGCAGACAAATGCCCCTGGGCCAAAGGCCAGGACGAACGAAGTTCAACGAAGTTGCCTGACGCCAGTGTTTGACGGCCTGAGTACGAGCAGAGCGAGTGCGAAGGCACGGCAAACGCAAGGCGTCTGAGTAGTGGTGGTAGTTTAGTTCGTCTCCTTCGTTGGGAAGGGGAAACATATCTACTATCGTAGATATGGCTCTTACCAAGGTAGGGGAGGAAGTAAGCTGCCGCCGCTGCGCTATGAACACATATGGCTCTTACCAAGGTAGGGCACATGAATAATGACACGCAACACACCCAGAACGCATAGTGTGTCTAAGATGCCCGTTTGAAGCCCTTTTGGGGCTTATCGGGTAAATAGATCGGACGCAACGAGCACGACGTTATAGCGCCCTTACAGTTTCAGAGTTCCCTTCAACGGGGTCTTCGGGAACCCTCGGATTGGTCGTGCTCTCCGGGGGTTCTTTTTTATTTGGAGCACGACATGGCAACGATTGATAACACACCCGAACCCGTCCTGGAATTGCTGTGGAAGGAGTACAACTCCACCATCAACTACCAGCGCACCAAGAACCAAATCCGCGTGACGATGACGTTTGCGGAATACCTCAGCCTGTGGTCGACAACCCGGATCAACACGATGGCCAAGAAGATCGCACAGGGCCAGAAGTCCATCGACTATTACATGGGTAACAAGCTGTACGCCCCTGTGTGTGGATGGGTTAGTCGCGAAGCGCGAGTGATCGGCGGAACGATGACCGTTGCCGATGCCAGGATCATGAAGAGCGAGGACAGCTTGAAGATGTTCCGCTTCCAGACCGGTGACAAGCATGAGGCCGATGCCCGTGCCAGGATCGGTGATGCCAAGCGTGGCGTCAAGCAAAGCGAAGAGCATGTGAGGAAGCGCACCAAAGGCCAGATCGGCAAGAAGAGGCCACCCATGTCGGAAGTGGCCAAGGCCAAGCTGCGCGCTACTCGCGCCGCCAACAAAATCGCAAAGGCGACCAACAGTGATTGAAGTCCGAATTCCCATTCCGCTCGCAGAATACTTCCAGGTCAGGGACGACCTGGAGGACAAGTTCAACGAACATGCTATTCCTATTTGGCTGTCCGCAGACAGCGTAATCAGAACATGGGCTGGCTTGACGTTCTACGAGTGGTTCGAGGGCCAGAACGCGGATGTGGATCAGCACATCGCTTGGGGCGAGATAAAGGGCGAGTGGGACGAGGATATGAATGCTGCCGTCAGCCATGACTTTGTTTGTGACGGCTATCAGCCCTATGTGGTGATGATGTTCCACGAACATGATCTGGACGCGGAATACACCAAGGAGCAGTCCGCCCTAGCCGTGCTTTTCAAACTGACTTTTGGCGGCAAGTAGCGACTTCACTACCAACATCACTATGTTTGTTTCGCCAGACTATTTGCTAGACAGGAAAACTACAACGTCATACTACCTGCGTAACAACAAAGCGCAGGGAGGACACAATGACAATTCATCTAGTAGTCGATAACACAGACCGCTTCAATTACATCGACAATCTGCTCCGCGCCATTCATGTGGCAACGAGTGGCGAGCCATTGCCCCAGGACATGCGGGACTTGCTGCTGAATATCGATGAAGCAACCATAGAGAGCGATCTACGTCTAGCAGTGTCACAGTGCCCCTGTGAGGGGTCAGAGAACGCCACAACAGCCCTCCGGGTTATCTAGTGCCCCTCAGATAAGCCCCTCACTGTAGGGGCTTATAGGCCGTCGATCAGCTGGTGTATTGGTGTCTTAGATAGGCAGAGCGCCGACATGACTAGCAGTGGGCCGACCATTCAGGTCACACCTCCACAATAGCACACTACAATCGTGGATCGCACTGTCTACCAAAGACTGCCTGCTCTGTGTGAATATCTGGGCCGAGGTATCAACTCAGTTCCCTACTCTACCCAAGTAGCACCGCTATCCGTCAAAGCGAGCAAAGACTTGAAGAAAAGGCGGAAATGCGACGAACCGTTGCACAACGCATCAATGTCTGGGTCTGCGTTGGTACTCACACCTAACGCTACTCCACACTACACCCAGCCAGAGCAAATACGACTCCTTTCTACACGACTCGTCGCATTTATTGTCTACTTTTCAGGCACAAGAGGTGTAGTTCTTCACTCATTACTACACCTACCCACCTTAGTGGTTGACATGACCGTCAACAGTGGTCGCCACATCGCCTATCAAAAGAGTGGTTGACAGGTGCATCCTGAGTGGTCGCGATCTCGACCCTTTGGTTTCTGCACAGCAATGGCCCTGATACCCTAGAACTAGACCTCCTCGACCAAAACCCTTTTCACATTGTCACCAATAGTGAGCAGGCACAGCTAACGGCAACGCTGTTAGCGGCTGACTAAATACCTCTGAACAAGAACAGAGGTATTCAAGTGCCCCAAAAACTATACAAGAACAAAGTGGAGCGGGATGCGTGGCGCAACATGCTGCATCGTTGCCACAACAAAGATCACCGCGACTACAGCAACTATGGAGCGCGCGGCATTACGGTATGTGACGAGTGGCGCAACAGGGAAACTGGCTTTGCAGCCTTCCTCGACCATATCGGCCACCGCCCAGACCCCTCGCTCTCACTGGAGCGCATCCACAACGACAAGGGCTATGAGCCGGGCAACGTCCGTTGGGCTACCAAGAGCGAGCAGCAATCCAACCGCCGCCACTACACGAGAAGTCCAATAGACAACCGCATCACAATCAAAGGCGTTACCAAGACCACCGTGGAATGGTCAAAGGAATATGACATTCCTATCCCTACGATCCTCAAGCGTTACCGGGATGGCCGCAAGGATGAAGAAATCATCCACAAGGGCCGTCTACAGCGCCCGAGTTCGTCCAACAACGTCGCTCGTCCCGACATCTACCTATAATCAAACCTCAAGAGAGCCGCACAAGCGGCCAGGAGCAAAACTAATGAGTTCACTTACTCGTCGCATTCAGCGTTCCGCCACTCGCGCAAATCGCACTAGCAACCCTGTAACGCCCTGCCAGGGCCGTGGCAGCAAATTGGGTGTCAGCAATCCCGACGCCAAGGACAAGCTGGCCAGTGAAGCCCGCAAGGGCAAGTTCCAGGGCTTCAATGCCGTCAGCTTCCTCAACGCCAGCCCAGCTACCTCAAACGATGGCGGTGCAGCATGAGCCGCATGGAAATCTCTCGCTCGACTTCCACGCTGACCCTGTTTGAAGTGTCAGTAACCCTCCCCGAGCCTATCATCCGCTGCGACGCAAGCGTCTTGGGCTTCACTGCTGTTGTGAAGACTACCGACACTGATACGGCCCTCAACGCTATCTCGCGAGCAGCCACCACCTGCGCCGAAGTGGTAGACACTGTCGTTGATGGTTGGAAGGTCACTTTGCTGTTCCGCACGGAAAAGGCGGCAGAGGCATTCGCCACTGGGCTGTCTGCCCCGGATGCCACGGAATGAGGTGCGGTGGGACCGGCAAGGTCCGGCACACCAGCCGCCGCAAAGCCATGCTCGCGCACGATGCCGTCAACAACGCGGGCCTGGCTGTCTATCACTGCGCTTCTTGCAAGGGCTGGCACCTTGGCACGTCCAACCGACCCTGGCACCAACAAGCCCGCATCGACCAGCTTCTAGGGCTGCGACCCTAAAACTATCGCATCACTACAAATGACGGAAACACGGGGCTTCGGATAGTTAACGAAGCCCCTTCGCCATCACTACAATCCGTCACTATCAAAAACTACTGGACAGGCCGTGAAAGTCCGCTAGAAGGGCTCCAACAGCAACGGCTTCTAGCCCGCGCCGCTCTTTGACATCGTTGAACTGGAAACTCGCTTGGGCCTTTGGGTCCGGGCCGTTGACGGCACTAGGCCTCCCACGGGAGAGGTGCGTCTTGTTCGTTTGCCAACTCATAGGAACAAGACGGGACGGGTTCGACTCCCTTCCACCGTCACCTGACCAGTAGCATCACTTCAAGTGATGTAGACTGGCGGGCTTTGGCAGAGGCCTTTTCTGCTCGGAGTTGTAACGTGACTAAGACTACCACTAAGGCCCTGACCCTCGCAGAAGCGTCCAAGCTGGTTTCCACCTTTCACAACACGCTTAAGGCGCACAACACGGCGCAGAACCAAAAGGGCGGACACAAGGACCTCTACGAGGTTGCTACGCGCAAGCGGCTCTATGATATGCTCGCGGAGGCGTATGGCGTCAGCCTTGCGCTCACGCAGGACATGAAGGTACTCGGCGAGTATTGTGCCAATAACAAGGTCAAGCCACCCAAAGCCGACGCCAATCCCCATGCCACTGTCGTCAACATCCTGTTCGGCAAGAGAAACAAGAAGGGCGAATTGGAGGCGCGTTCGGCATGGAAGTACAGCAAGGGTTTCCGCGCTGCCGCTGCCATGGGTTGGACCGCTGCCAATTACGCGGACAACCTCGACAAGTGGACCTACACCAAAGAGGGCACTGACAAGGTGCTGCGCCGTCATATCGCCCTGGAGACGTATGACACGGTGAAGCACGGCAACCCGGAGGCTGTCCTCACTGAACAGGAACAGAAGGCCGCCCTCGCATGGATGGCCAAGACGCAGGCTCCGCTTGCTCAGTGCCATGGCACGTTCGTAGAAAAGCCCGAGGATCGCCAGCTGGTGGGCCTTGTGGGGCAGTTTGATGCCGCGTCGGGTGTGTGGAACATCCGTGCGGTCAATCAGACCGATCACCAGAAGGCGTGGAACGGCATTGCGGCCAAGACGGTCGAGGCCATGAACGCCTGGATCAAGCAAGCCGAAGTGGCGCGGGCCGCTCACAAGGGCGAACTGCCCCTGGAGGGTCAGGCGCTCATTGATGCCGTTAAGGCGCAAAATGAGGCGCAGGCCAAGGCCAACGACAATGCCTCGCTGGCTGCAAAGCTGGTGGGCTTTGACGTTGATGGCGACTTTATGTGGCCCACCACGAGCAAGTCCGTCCCGGCCGTCACTGCTAGTGAAGCGCCTGAGGCCTCTGACAGCAACAGCGCGGCAGCGTGAACAAGGTGGGTGGGGTTTCGGCCCCACCCGTTCCTGTGAAAGGATCAACGATGTTAAGTGAAGCAGAACGCGCGGCTTTCCGCGTGCTGTTGGATCGCGCCCTCCGCAATGAAGAGATCACCGACGAGGAAGCGCAAGCTATCCTGCCGCACGATCTGTTCCTTGAGTTTGCGGGCCTCGCAATCAAGCGGCACAACGCGATTGTCGACGCCTATAATGAAGAAGCATGGGCTAACTGGCGTATTGATCCCGAAGAGGTACGCGATTACCGAAATGCGCTTGCTTTGACAAAGAAGGCTTACGCCGAGGCTCCAGCCAAGCTGGAAAAACTCAAGCAGATGCTGAAGACGGCACCCAAAAAAGCCTATGCGACGCGCAATCGCATTAAGCAGCAATACAAAGTCCTCGCCAATGGACCTGAGGCTTGTTGGCGAGCCTATAACAAGCTGTCGGATGAAGCCAAGCTGTGGACCGTGCCGGGAAACTGGCATGGCTCCGAGTGGCCTCCAACACTCGTGGACGAACCTCCAATTGAACTTGTCTTGCCGGGTGTGGAGAAGACCAACGCCTTTGCCATCCGGCACACTCTGTCCCCCTTGCTGGAGGACGAATGATGTCACTCCTCAAAGACCATAAAAAGCCTCGCCGTGACCGAATTGCGCGTGAGGCAGAGGAAGCCGAAGCACTAGCGGCAAAGTGGAATAAACAGCGCAAGGAAGACGCGGCTTACAACGCTGCTGCGATAGCGATGATAACTGAGGGTACTCGGCTTTACTTCGCACGTCGGGTTGGTTGGAACTACCCGCATATCGGCTCTTTGCAAGTTCTACTCGATGTCATCCGCCTGGAGTTCTACCGCTACCAAAAGGAGTTAGGTATTGGTGGGCATAAAGAGGGTTGCACCAACATCCCGGATGACCCAGGGTTTGGCAGGCTAGGTCGCAACGCAATGTCGAGGGAGGAGCAAAAAGCGCAAAGCGACTATGAAGAGGGCAAAGGTCCTATGCCTTGGTTCCTCATGGGTGACACCGATGGTCCCGCCAAGAAGCCCTGATAAGGGGCCATACAGCGCAACATAGGGACCGGGGCTAGTCGAGTACCCCCTGTACTCGGTGGCCCTGTGGAGGGTCCGTAGGGGCACGGTTGCGAACGTGCTTTTGCGGACCCTTTGTTGTGTCTGGGATAACTAGTGGTGGAGCGGCCACGCTCTGGGGGAGTGCTTTTGTGGTGGTTGCTCAAAACGCTTAACTGCTCCCCCAATCCCCTAGGAGCGACGATGACCAAACCTCAGACTTACACGCTGCGCTATCCTTGCGGTCAACCATTCCAACTCCGCGACATTCTGCGCAGGGCAGTGGATTGGCTGGAAGCTAATAACCGCCTCTCGCATATGGTTGAGGCGTATTCCGACGATGTTTGGGAACATCACGAAGAAGGTGGATGCGATATATTCGTGGGAGCGGTTATCGTGATCGTCCTCAACGATCCCGATACAGCGATGCTGCTAAAGCTGTCGCTGATTACCGATTGAGCGTGTCGAGCGCGTCCAGTTCGCGAAGGTCCAGCTTGCCCCTGAATGGGCGTCCTGCCGTGAGCGCGACCTGTGCCTCCACCTCACCGTTGACGGCGTAGCGGCGCAGCATTTCCTCAGGCACCTCGATAATCGCAGCCGTGCCAAAATAGCAGAAGCCCTGATAGCAGCGCGCGTCAGGCACATCCACAAACGGCCTAAACGGCACTTCCTCGCCGCCCCTGAACTGGAGCGCGACGAGATTGGTTGTCTCGCCCCTGTTGGCGACCTGTACGCCCAGCTTAATCATCTTGGGATTGGCTTCGCTGCGGCCGAGAAGTCGGACAGTGGCCATACGCACGTCCATGCTCACATAGCCGTCGAACCACATGCGCTCCTTGGCGGCGTAGCTGACCTTGCCCGTGAAGCTGTCGGTGGTGCGCTCCAGCTTGGCCCCGTTGGGCGCTTTGAACGTGTCCTTGCGCACCTGCGCTGTGGCGCTTCCCGCCACAAGTAATGCTGCGCCCGCGGCGAGCAAAATCAAGTTCTTCATGCCTGGCCTCCTGCTCAAATAATTAGCCGAGCAGCGAAGAGCCTTCGGCTCAGCATGTCAAGCAAAGACGTGTCGTCCCAATAAATACCTCGCAAGCAAGGCTGAGCCGCGTTTGCTTCCGCGCCTGTGGCGCAACTCAAGAGACGGAGTTGAACTCCGCGCGAGGTAATAATGTGGCGAGAGCCAAACAGATCGTAAGGGTTGAAAGTCAGCTAGACCTCAACCCACTCCAGCAGCAGGCCGTCGCTAAGGCCTTCACCAACACCGTAAAGTACCTATTGCTCGCAGGCGGAAGCCGCAGCGGCAAGAGTTTCGTACTCGCCTATATCATCCTTCTTCGTGCAATGATGGCTCCTGGCTCCAGACACTTTGTCTGCCGTAAGACCGCCGCCAGCTGCCGCACCACCCTCTTCGACCTCACGTTCCGCGACGTGATGCGCAAGGCCTATCCCGGCCTCATTGACCAGTGTGTGATCTCCGAAAGCGAGATGACCATCACCCTGCCTCAGAAGAGCGCAGACGGCACCCCCAGCGTTATCCTGTTCGGCGGCCTCGATGACAGCGCCCGTCTTGAAAAGGTGCTGGGCAACGAGTTTGCGAGCATCTGGTGCAACGAAGTCAGCGAACTGACCTACAACGTCATTTCCACGCTGATTACGCGACTCAACCAGGACATTCCCCTCATCGGGCCTGACGCTGCAACGCTCAAGCCCAAGCTGTTTTGCGACCTCAACCCCAAGACCAAGCAGGGTTGGGAATACCGCATGTTCGTGCGCAAAATCCGCGCCGACCAAAACCTGCCCATCAACAAGCCCGACGAATGGGATTGGCTGAGGATCAACCCGCAAGACAACCTGGGCAACCTCAACGCCGACTATCTGGAAAGCCTGGAGAACCTGTCCGCCGAGCAGCGCAAGCGTTTCCTAGAGGGCGAGTGGTCCGACGATAACAGCGGCGCACTGTTTCAGGAGAAGTGGATCGAGGAGAACCGTCACCCCTTCGACAAGCCGCTCCCTGACATGGACCGCATTGTCGTCGCAGTCGATCCTGCAGTCTCCAGCAACAAGGACAGCGACGAACACGGCATCATTGTCGCGGGTGTTGCGAAGGACATTGCCGGTGTGGATCATATCTACATTCTGGACGACTACACGACCAAAGGTAGTCCCACGCAATGGGCGAGCCGCGCAGTTGACGCCTACATCACGCACAAGGCCGACCGCATTGTAGCGGAAAAGAACCAGGGCGGCGATATGGTCGCCCACACCCTCTACAGTGTCGCCCCTACAGTGCCCGTCACGATGGTTCACGCCACGCGCGGCAAACTAGTTCGCGCAGAGCCAGTGAGCGCCCTCTACGAGCGCGGCCTAGTGCATCACGCCAAGCACTTCAAACAGCTTGAAGAACAAATGATCGAATATGACGGCAAGGGCAAAAGCCCTGACCGCATGGACGCAATGGTCTGGGCAGTGACTGAACTCGCACCTCTGGAGGCGCAGCAAAACAAAACAATGACGATCCACTCGGGAAGTGGACTTTACTGGTGAGGTACAACGATAATGAAGATCAGGCAAACTGACACAGACATTTCCCTAGCGCAGAGCTGGGTAACACAGACACGACACTTCCTAGAGGGTGAGCAGACCGTGAAGAAGCGGAATGCGCTCTACCTGCCGAAGTCGTCGGCGGATCAGCCCGCGACCAGCTATAAGCTGATGAAGGATCACGCGATCTTCTACCCCGCCACCAGCCGCACGCTGGAGGGCCTAGCAGGCTTGATCTTCCGCAAGCCCCCGGTGGTCGATGGCGCCCCTGAGGGATCCGTTATGGCGCGTTTGCTCGATGCCCTGACCAGCGATGCCGAAGACCTCCTCACGTTCAGCTACAACGTGGTTTGCGAGCGTCTGACGAGCAATTTCATGGGACTGCTCGTGGATATGCCGGTGGGCGAAGCTGACGCCAATCTCAGCCCCGCACAGCGCGTCGAACAGGACCAGCGCCCGTTCGTGAACGTGTACACGTTCGAGAACATCGTCGCCCGCGAGTACAAGACTGTCCGTGGCCGTCGCACCCTCGTCTATGTGCGCCTCATTGATGCAGATCAAAGCGAACGCGAACTGCGCCTCATTGATGGCGAGTATTGGGTCACGATCCACCAGCATGACGGTGTGATGCTACAGGAGGGCACGCCCTTTCAGCCACTGCGCAACGGCAAGCCGCTCAACCGCATCCCCTTCTTCCTCAACACCAGCATTCGCAACGGCGTAATTGAGCAGTCGCCGGTAGCGAAGATCGCGAACCTCAACCTCTCGCACTTCCGCAACGAGGGCCTGATCGCGATGAGCAAGCTGTTTCAGGCCAGCCCACAGGGATATGTCTTCGGCGTTGAATGGCCGCTCGACAAGGACGGCAAGCCTTTCAAGCCTACCGTCAGCCCCGGCACGTTCTGGACGAACCCCACGGGCGAGAACGTGCAGATTGGCTATCTGGAGTACACGGGCAAGGGCCTCGATGACCTCCGCGCCGACCGCGACAAAATCGAGAGCATGATGGCGGTTGTTGGCGTGCAGATGATCGCTGGCGAGAAGATCGCAGCGGAAGCACCTGAGACGCTGGCCATTCGCCGTGCATCGGAGAACAGCGCGTTGGCGACGATCGCCAACCTGACCAGCAAGGCTATTCAGGACGCGCTCAACGAGATGGCCGACTGGATGGGTCTGCCGCACGTCCGTTTCCAGCTTAACACCGACTTCCTGCCACAGCCCATGACGGCGGCGGAAATCCAGGCTCATGTGTCGCTGCTACAGGCAGGCGTCCTGAGTGGCGAAACCATCTTCCTCGCACTGCGCGATGGCGATGTGGTCAACCCAACGCTGACCTGGGAAATGGAAAAGACCCGCCTCCAGAACGACCAGACAGATGGCCTGTCGTTCGTCGTGAGCAAGAGCGGATCGCTAACTACAAGTGAAGTCCCTGCGCAGCTTCCGCGCAATGACAAGTTGGCTCCGCTGGCCTGAGGCTGGCGGACCACATCGGGTCTGCGACCCCAACAGAGAGCGGCTGAGCCGCCGGAAAGAAGAACATAATGGCAGACGAAAACACTAATACCGAAACCGCTACCCAGACCGAGACTGCTCCCGACGTTGTTACGGAAGGTAGCGTTCGACACAATCGACAGCTTTTGAATGATCTCAAGAAGGCTCAAGATCGCCTTGATGAGTACGAAGCTGCCGAAGCAAAAAAGAAGGGCGACTACGACACGCTGCTCAAGAAGGAGCAGGATAAGGCCGCGAAGTCGATCAAGGAGCGCGACGAGGCTCTAGCTGCGGCAAACGCGCGCATGACCAGCCTTCTCACCGATAACGCATTGAAGGACATGATTGGCGCATACGACGTGAAGCCCTCGCTCCGTCCCGCGCTAGTTGCGTTGCTCAAGGGACAGCTGAGCGTAACCGAAGATGGCGTCATGTTTGGCGACAAGTCGCCTGAGGACTTTGCCAAGGCGTTCTTCGCATCCGATGACGGTCGCGAATTCCTCAAGCCCGTAGTGAACAGCGGCGGCGGCGCAACTGGCAACACTGGTACTGCGCCCGCAACTCCAGACGCATGGAGCCTAACCAAGTATTCCGAATTGAAGGCCGACGATCCAACGCTCGCTGCGGCTTACGCCAAGAAGCACAACAAGAGGTTCTAAAGCAACAAAACTAGAGCGCCTTCGGGCGCTCTAGTCGTTACCCGCTCAAACTACTGTAGCAAGCCGGGCGTGAACGCCCTATCCAGCGGAAGGCCACGAGACAAGCGTGTCCGCAACGTCTTCCGCTCGATCCCTAGTTCGTCGGCCCATTCCGCAATCGTCTTCGTCTGCCCCTTGTAGGTGAACGAATGCCTTGTCTTGAGCGGACGGCGATTTCTCATCTGATCCGACCAACTGACCCAAGCGATATTGCCGCGCTCATAGCCTTTCGAGTTGTCCAGTCGCTCCAAAGTCAAAGCCGGGTCAGGCTTTGGTCCAATGTAAGCGAGGAACGCGGCAAAGTCGTTCACAAACTCAGCAGCCATTGTGATCCCGCGCCCACCATAGTCGTCCCATGCAGGATCGTTTTGATTTGTGCAGCGAGCGCGGGCGTTCGCCCAAGCTGTGTATTCAACAAAGTAGTCGTTTCGAAGTGTTGTGTCCATGCTCTAGTTTAGCGTTTCCGGTAGCCAATAGTCACTACTAAAGTCGTTACCCGCTGAAACTACAGTCAGCCAAATAAATACGGACGACACAAGTCGTCCGGCACCTCGCGGTTTGCCGGAAAGCAAACCAGATAAGAGGTAACAACAAGATGGTTGATAAGACTACCCAGCTGGCGAACATCATCGCAGTCAAGGACGAGTTCCTTGCTACTGTCGATCAGGAGATCGCCGACAAGAGCGTTTACCGTCAGGCTGGCCTGATCGTTGACGACGCAGAGATGGGCGTCGTTGCAAACGGCCCACTCGACACCACCTACAACAAGCGTTTCTTCAAGGCCCTGGATCAGGACGAGAGCGCGATCCCAACGGATAACCCCAATGATCGCGGCGAGGCTGGCAACATCAGCATGGGCGTCAAGAAGATGCGCGCCCACATGCGTGCTAAGGCCTTCTCCGCGATGGACCTCGCTTCGGAAGTCCTAGACGAAGACGTTATGGGCGCAATCGCACGTCGCTTCGGTGAGTACTGGATGTACGACGAGCGTGCCACTGTGCAGGCCATGTTCAAGTCGATCATGACCCAGAGCGGTTTCACCCACACCATCAACGGTGTGCTGGACATCGACGGTATCGTTGACGCTTGCGCAACCAAAGGCGACTTCTACGAGAATATCGAAGGTCTGATCGTCAACAAGGCTGTCCACACTCTGCTCCAGAAGGCAGAGGGCAACCTGTACGTTCCAAAGAGCAAGACCGACATTGGCTTCGACACCTACGCAGGTCTCAAGCTGATCGTTGACAGCGCAATCGCTCCAACTGCTGGCGTGTACACCACCGTCGCTTTTGGTCGCGGTGCAATCCTGTCAGGCGTCGGCCGTGCCGACACTCCAGTCGAGTACCTGCGCGATGCACAGGCCGGTAACTGGGGCGGTCGCGAGACGCTGGTTAACCGCCGCAAATTCGCATTCATGCCTAAGGGCTTCAGCTACGAGGGCACCCCTGCTCTGGCTGCTAGTGCCTCGAACGCAGAACTCGCGACTGCTGGTGCATTCGTGGCTTCGGACGACACTCGCCTGATCCCACTGGTGTTCATCAAGAGCAAGCTGTCGAACCCAACGACCTAATCGGTTTAGGCTCTCAGTTACACGCTACGGCGGCGGGGAAACCTGCCGCCGTATCCGTGACTACCGCTCAATAAATACTCGACATGAGCGAGGTGACTATGAGCGACACAACTGACGCAGATGCCTACATGGCAGCGCGAAACTACACCGACTGGAGTGACTTGGAATTGGCCGAGAAGGTCGGCTTCCTCACTCAGGCTGCTGACTATATTCTAGCCAGCTACACATTCATTGTGGACGATCCCGAGGCACGCAACGAGTTTCGTGCAGCCAAGTTCATCCTCGCATACCAGCTGAGCAAGTCGCCCCTCGCGCTCCAGCACTCCGACGCCATCCAGAGCAAGGAAGAGCGCCTAGAGGGCTTGTCCACGGAAAAGACCACCTATGTAGTCACTAGCAGTGATCCCTATCCCCTCGTAACCAAGTTCCTGAGGACGATCACGGCGCAGACGGGCGGCTTCCAAGTCGTTGGGTTGACCAAGTGACCAGTCCCGCCCTTGCAACCGCAATCCGACTGGCGAATGCCGCGCTGGCCAAGCACGGCAAGGCCGCGACGATCACATGGGCAGGCAAAGGCGCAACGGCTGTTCGCGCAGCATCCGACGAGAGCGAGAAGGTCAAGCTGTTCACGGGCAAGCGCGAGACGCGCATTGCCGGGGATCGCGTCACCGTCATCACCAACGCGATCATGTCCGCTGTGTCGCGCAACCCCGTAGGCGCAAAGATCACTCAGGGCGGCAACACCTACACCGTCATCGCCAGCGATGACCTCGGACAAGCCCCTGACGGCATCGCAGCGCACAAGCTGGTGCTGATGTGAGCATGACCGGCGTCAACTCGATCCTGAGGCGGCTCGGTAGCGTCAAGCGCGCTATCGATACCGGCCTGTTCGTGAACGCCGTTATCCAGTGGGCCGAGTATGAGTTCGTGCCTCGTGCAAAGGCTCGCGTACCCGTCGATACTGGCGAATTGCGGGACAGCATCGCATTCGAGGTCAGCGCCGCCCAGGTATTCGTCTTCGCGAGTGCCCCGCACGCCAGTGACGTAGAATTCGGCACCTTCAAAATGCGTGCCCAACCATACATCCGCCCCGCATACCAAGCCGCTCGTCCATTGCTGAGCCGCTACACGAGGCGCGCTATTCGAGGTATCAACCGATGAGCAACACAATCAAAGTCTGTCAGGTAATCAGCGAGGCAATCGCTAACTCGCCCGCACTGTCGATGCTGGATAGCGGCGCTATCTTTGTGGGCTTGCCTCCTGCTGGTGTGGATAGCTGTGTGACCGTTGATGGCGTGTTCAGTATCGAAGCCAAGCAAAAGCAAAACGGCATCACGATCCACCTCTACAGGCCCTTCACAACGCCAGACAAAGCCGGTGACATCCACGACATCGCTGACGCACTCATTGACGCGCTAAAGGGATCAGCAATCCTGACTACAAATTGGGTACACCAACCCGACGCAACAAACAACATCGACCATGTTGTTTTCCCAGCTACCGTCTACATCGGATTGCTCTGACCAGCACCCCGCTCAAAACGGGCTTCTTCACATAAATACCTGCGTAACTGAGAGCCGCTACGGAGGTATTACCTAATGGCAACTGAGAATTTCAAGCTGGGTAAGGATGTCCGCCTCTGGGTGGCCACTTCTGCAACCCCAACTAACGACAGCGGCTACGCCCTTGTCGAGAACGAAAACGAGATCGAGTTGAAGTGGTCTGTTGATGACGAAGAGATTGCTACCAAGAGCGGTGGCAAGGTCAGCACTGACGGTCTTGAGACTTACGAAATCACCTTCACGGTCAACGAGGTGTTCACGGACGCAGGCTTTGCATCACTCTACGGTGCAAAGAACAAGTCGTGGAACTACCAGCTTCGCGAGGCCTCTGGCGTTTGGATCGAAGGCAAGTTCCGCCTCACTGAGCTTTCGGGCAAGGCAGGCGCATCGGGTGTTCGAGAGTACACTGGCACGCTCAAGAAGGCTGGCAACATCACCGACAACGGTGCCACCCCTCGCGCGCTCGGCACCTCGTAAAACTATCTAAGCCGGTTTGTGGACCTCCGGCCTAGTAGAACCCTGTTCCCTCTGCTCCTGGGAACAGGGTTCGCCCGTGAATGGCGCGGATTTGTAGTCGCATAAATATCAGCGAACACAAACCGGCATACCGCCTTACAAGAGGAGCAAACTCCCAATGGCACGAACTAATCGCCTTGGCGTCGTTGAATGGACTATCTCAGACGCAGCTGGCACCGACACTATCTTGCTAGCCGCTTCGCTGGAAAACCAGAAGAAGGTAGAAGAGGCCACAGGAATGGGCTTCTTCGAGTACCTACAATCAATGGACACCATGTCCGTTGATGACGAGGGTAATATCGTCATGAAGAGCCACCCGTTGCGCCCAATCGCTGAACTATTCAGCTATCTCCAGGTCGGATCAGACGATACCGCAGATGAGATTTTTAGCTGCTTCTTCGCCGACCTGTCTTCCTACGGCGGTCGCCTGCAAGAGTTGCAAGACAATTTCTTCAACAAGCTGCTTGGCAACAGTGAGAGCAAGATCATTAGTGACACGCAGAAGGCTGAGGAAAAAAAAGTAAACGACTGAACCTCCCCACTTGGCAGATAGCCCTTAGCCAGTTGATGACGCTGGGCTATCTGCCGTGGGAGGCAATGGAAGTCACATATCCCGAATACCTCACCTACATCATCGGCCAGCTTCCGCCACAGGAGGAAACTGATGATGTCAATGATGTAAAGGCGCGCATGGCGAAGATGCGCGCAGATAAGGCAGCAGAGAACGCCCGATAAATACCTCGCAACTAGTGAGGTAGATCGGGTGTCAGACATTGAACGTCTAGGTATTAGAATTGAAGTCGATCAGAACGGCGCAGCGAGTGCCGTTGTCAGCTTCACTAACCAGTTCAGGTCGGCAACTGCATCTATCACTCGCGATCTACAAACGATCCGCAGCGGAAGCGCAGCCGCTTCCGCTGCCACGGCGCAAAGCCTCGCCTCCATCAGCGTAGCGATCAACGGCGTTGGGCAAGCTGCTCAGCGCAATCGCGGCCTCCTCCAGGGCTTTGTTGGCGGCCTCGCCGGTGGCCTCGTTGTCGCTGCTACGGCTCAGGTAAAGCGGCTCGCCGAGGGAGTTACCAAAGCCTCTGACAGCTTTGCGCTCATTGAGGCAAAGATGCGCCTCGCTACTGATGGCTACGGCTCGTTCGATCAGGCAATGAAAGATGTTGTCTCGATCAGCAACGAGACGCGCACAGGCTTGAGTGCAAGCGCGACGCTATACGGCAAGGTCACTGCACAGACGAAGGCAATGGGGCTTGCACAGGACAAGGCTCGCGCTGTTGTTACCAACTTCAACAAGGCGCTCAAGATCAGCGGCGCGACAACGAACGAAGCTGACAGCGCAATTCTCCAGTTCAGCCAGTCGTTGGCATCAGGCAAGCTACAGGGCGACGAGTTCCGCTCCCTTGGCGAGAACGCGCCCCGCTTCATGAACCTGCTCGCGGACAGCCTCAACGTGCCACGCGGCGCATTGAAGAAGCTGGCCAGCGAAGGCGAAATCACCAGTGACAAGTTGGTGAAGGCCTTGAGCGACCCCAAGTTCGTTGCGAAGATCGAGAAGGAATTCGGCACCATCCCTGTCACGTTCGGTGACATGGCGACTGCTGGTCAGAACGCTATGACGCGACTGATCGGTGCCTTTTCAAAGGGCCTCGGTATCAATGACAGCTTGGCCGTCCTCCTCGCCAAGTTCAATCAGTTCACAAGCGACGTAGGACCGAAATTCCAAGCCTTTGGCGTACAGGTCAAGTCGGCGTTCCTCGCGATCCAGCCAACACTCCAGAACCTCGCAAGCGTCGTCGGCCCGATCCTGACCACCATTGGTGGCAACTTGGGCAACATCGCGCGCCTCGCGGTTGTCGCGGCAGCTGGCTTTACCGCCTTTAAGCTCGCAACGGCAGCTGGCAGCATCGCTACCACCGTTGGGCAGCTGATCGCGCTGGAGAAGGCGCTGGGCGCAGGCTCCACCATGGGTGCCATTTTCAGCATCAGCATGAAGGGTGTTCAGGGCGCAGTGCGCGGTGTCACGGTTGCGCTTGCTGCCAACCCTCTGACCGCGTGGGCAGTGGCGATCACCGCCGCTGTGGTCGCGCTCTACGAGTTCAGCGACAAGATCAAGATCAGCACCGGCGGCATGGCCACCCTGGCTGATTACGGCAACGAAATCCTGTCGAAGATCGGCCCTGCCTTCACTGCCATTGGTGAGATTGCCTCCAAGGTGTTCAGCGCCATTGGCACGTTCGCTTCCACCTACCTCGGCCCGATTGGTGAACTGTGGAGCGCAGTCACCGGCGACATGGAGTTCAGCTTTGCTGGCTTTGTCCGTGCAATCGCTCGCGGCATCGACCTGACAATCAAGCTGTTCACAATCTCCTTCAGCATCATCGACGGCCTGTGGTCCAACTTCCCGGCCATGCTGCAAAACTATGTGGCCGCAGCCGTTAACGGCGCGATCAAGCTGTTCCAGGGCTTCATCAATACCATGATCGGCGGCTTGAATGCTGTCAGCGGCTACCTGGGCCTCGGCGAGATTGGCAAGGTCAACCTCGGACAGGTGCAGCAGAGCGGCGTCACCATCGGCAAGACGCTGCGCAAGGCAATCGGCACTGGCTTTGGTGGTCGCGGCGCAGTCGAGGAGTTCACGGACGGCATCGAGGCCGGTGCAGAACGTCGCGCTCGTGCGCGCAAGCGCAAGGAAGATGCAGCCAAGCGCAACGGCAACAAGGCTTCGCCGGACGCTGGCACGCCCAAGGCGGTTGCCACTCCCGGCGACGATGACGACGACAAGAAGAAGAAAAAGAAGAAGAAGGAAACCGACAAGTACGCGGAGGAGATCAAAAATCTCACCGCTGCGAAGGCCGACCTTGCTCGCACTGAGCGCGAAGTAGCGATTGCAGAAAGTCTCAGCCGTGCTGGACTAGAGCGCGATCCCAAGCTCGTCGGTGCAAAAGCTGACGCGATCCGCAAGCTGGTCAACGCGGTTGAGGATGGCAAGGCCATCAAGACCCTGAACGAGCATATCGCTGAACTGCGCCGTCAGACACAGGGCGTCACTGCTAGTGAGCGCGACAATGCGATTGCGCAGGAAATGCGCAGCGCAGGCATCACCAAGGAATTGGAAGACCTGGCTAAGCTGAACCCTGCACTCGCGGAGCGCATTGCGCTGCTCAAGCAGGAAGCCGGTGCCAAGTACGACGCCGAGCAGAAGAAGGCAGCGGAGAAGACAGCCAAGGGCTTTACCGATCAGTTTGGTCAGCAGGCGGGCGAGCAGCGCGCCAAGCAGATGGAAATGAACGGCAACCAGAAGGGCGCGGACGAACTGCGCCGCAGCATGGAGTTGGCCCGCACCATCCAGAGCATCCGCGATGCCAAGAAGGAAAACGCGCAACTCGATGATGCCAGCCTAATCGCCCAGGCAACGGCGATCAGCCAGCAGGACGCGGTACTGGCCAAGCAAGAGCGCATGAACACCATGGCGAACAAGTTCGCCGACTTCATGGTGAGCGCGTGGGAGAACCCCAAGGAAGCCCTGCGTGGCTTCCTCAAAGACCTCATCACCGGCCTCATCAAGGCGATTGCGAAGGCAGTAATCCTGAACGCGCTGATGCCCGGTAGCGGTGGCACCATTGGCGGCAACATCAAGTCCATGTTCACCGGCTTGTTTGGTGGCGGTCGCGCGACGGGCGGTACAGTTCAGGGCGGACGCACATACCTCGTTGGTGAGCGCGGACCTGAGATTGTCCGCATGGGCGCAGCCGGTCGCGTGTTCCCCAATCACCGCATCCAGAACAGCGGCGGCGGCGGCGTCACTCTCGCACCAACCTACAACATCCAGTTGAGCGGCAATGCTCAGCAGGACGCGATGACGCTGGCGCAGATCAAAGCGCAGCAGGCGCAGCAGAACACTCAAATCAGGACGCGGCAGAACGTCCGAGGATGGCAATAATGGCAGACCTACCACGTCAGGACAATCTCACCGTTCCCATTCAGTGGAGCGGTGAAACGCAAAAGACTTCAATCCAGGCAGCGGGCTACATGCCCACTGTCACGCTGGGTTGGCGTCCATGGACGGAGCGCGCAACGCTGGAATGGCGACTGCTCAGCGCGAGCGAGGCCAACGCCATGCTGGATCAATTCCGCCTCACCAACTTCAACGGCGTGTTTGACTATCAGTGCGCTTTGCGCGGCAAAATCCGCCTGCGCCTGTCGGGTGAGTATGGCTTTACAGAGGAATATGCCACCAAGACCGTCGCGGTCACAGTGGGCGTGACGAGGGTATAACCGTGCCCAATCTCAACGCCCTCAACGTCGAAAACCTCATTCAGCTGGTCACGTTCGACTTTACCGCCTTTGGTGACAGCATCCGCCGCTACACCGACACCAGCACCTATGAGGGTGCGGCCGAGCAGTTCTCCCCTGTGCGTTTCCAGAACAACGATTACCTCCCGCTGCCTTTCCAGTCGGGTGGCTTCCAGCGCGGCGGCGAGAATATGGTTCGCCCCTCGTTCCAGATCGGTGACTATTCCGGCGCGCTGTATGAAATCCTCCGCGACATGAGCTTTGCTCCTGGCGCTCCCGTGACCCGCATGATGATCCTCAAAGAGGACATCCTGAGTGGCAACCCAAACGCGGTGTTTCAGACTGAACGCTATGTGCTGAACCGGGTCAGCAAAAACGGCTTCATCCTCGACATGGAATTGGCCACGCACATTGACTTCGCGATGCGCAAGTTCCCCGGTGTTGTGATGACCACCGACGACTTCCCGGCTCTGAACAGCAGTCTCAGTTTCTAAGCTGCTAATTACGGGGTGAGCCACTTACCCTTTTTGCCCGCCAGTCTCTGGGAAGAGATCAAGCCCATCTTTATCCGCGCATGGCCCTGTGAGGCCATTGTTGCGATCTGGCCGGATGGCTGGCGTGAACTGCGCAATGTCCACTCCGCTCCCGCGCTGGGCTTTTGTTTCAGCGAGGAGGATCGCGCTGCGCTATTGGCGCGCAAGCCGCTCGTCGTCCTCCACAGCCATCCCAACGGCACGCGGCAACCCAGCGACGACGATACGGTAGGCCAGCTGGCCTGGGCGTTCCCCTATGGTATCGTGGCGATCGACGCCGAAGTCACCACGGGCCAGATATTCGCTGCGCACTATCCTGAGTGCTGGGGCGCAGGATTGCCCATCCCGCCCCTGCTAGGGCGTTCCTACCTCTGGGCTGTCCGCGACTGCCTTACGCTGTGTCAGGACTATTACACCCTGCAAGGCGTCAAACTGCCTCGCATACCGCGTTCGCGGGAGCCGTCGATCTATCCCAAGGGACATTGGGGCCACGATCAGTTTTTGAGCGAACCTGAGCGATTGGGCCTCAAGCTGCTCAAGCGACATGAGCGCCAACCCGGCGACATCACGCGCTGGATCACCAAGGGCAACAGGTACAACCACTGCGCTATCTACTTGGGCGATGGCCAATTCCTCCACCAGCCGGTCGATCAAGCATCAGTCATTCACACCACTGACCATGAGGAGCGGTTTATCGAGTTGATGAACATCGACTTCCTGCGTCCCAAGTCGGTGAAGAAGCCATTGCTCAACGACATAGCGGCACTTGAACTAGTCTGTCCCAGGCCCCTGAGTAGCTGATCCCTCCAATAAATATCTCGCAATCCAGCGGGGTATTAGATGTACATCACACTACAGACGCATGGCCAGTTTCGCGAAGCCATGCCCAAGGGGCACAAGCGCGCCCACACCATTTATGTCGAGAAGATCGAAGACGTACTAGGCTACCTCAATCAGTTTCCCGCGATTGTGGACGTGCTGCGCCATGCTCGCTTTGAGTTGCGCGTTGGCAAGTCGATCAAGAGCAGCCGCAGTCTCCACATTGATGAAATGGCCAAGCTCACTTTTAGTGAGGGCACGACGCTGCACCTCTGCCCAACAATGGGCGGCAACGAAATCACAACCGCCATGCTGCTCACCGCGCTTATCAGTGCGGCTGCAAGCATCGCGGCTTCCATCCTAGTCAACTTCCTCCTGCCTACCAATCAGGAAGAGGCCAAGGATCAAAAGAAGGGCGTACTCTATCAGGGTGGCGGCTTCACCACTCAGAAGCAGGACGAACCACTCTACTACAATGCAGGACTGGACGTAGCGGCAGGCGGCAACCTCATTGAGGGCACTGTTACCTACAGCAACAGCGGCGCGCTTGGCAGCGCCGACACCAAGGCCCTCCAGAAAGTCCTCATGCAGAACATGGGCGGCTACGACAAGCTGGGCAACGCCATGTTCGTTGACGGCAGCAAGGGCGGCGGCGGTGGCAAGACGATCAGCAACAGCATCGTCACAGACGCGACCCTCCTCGCGCTCATCGCCCTGGGTGACGGACCTATCGGTGGCGTCGTTGGCGACACCTACGAGGAAAAGCAGAAGAACATCTACATCAACCGCCAGCCGCTGCGCGATCACGGCACAGGCCAGCTGGCCTATCAGGGCACGGCATTTGATGAACGCCTAGGTGAAAAGGGACAGAGCAATATCGCGCTCGTCCCCGGCGTCACCAACAACGTAGACGCCAACGTGGACCTGCCCCGCATTCTCAGCGGCGGCAGTCAGTTCTTCCATACCGTTACGATCACCAACCCCAAGGCCGACAAAGCCAGCGTGCGCCTCATGGTTCGCGCACTCGTCAGCACGGACAACAAGAAGGCCAATCAGGAAGCCACCACGATCCAGTGGGGCATGAACGTCAAACGCCAGGACAGCGGTGGATGGGTCAGCGCAGGCACGTTTGCCTACACCGGCAAGAGCAGCGATCCCTTTGTCCTAGAGCGCACGATCAACGCTCCAGCCGCAACGGCCAACCCGGACGAAAAGTGGCAATTCCAAATCTATCGCATCACGCCAGACAGCGACAACGACAAGGTACAAAACGAATGCTCGTTCAACGGCCACGTTGAAATCCAGAGCATCGACCTAGCCTATGATGGCAGCGACACTTGCCCTCCGGTGGCACTGCTCGCGCTGGCGCTCGACATGGCGCAGTTCAATCAGGGCGGCAACTACCCTGATGTCATGGCGCGCATTCGTGGCCGCAAGGTGCGAGTGCCCAGCAACTATGATCCAGTTGCGCGCACCTACAATGGCAATTGGGATGGTAGCTGGAAAACGGCCGCAACACAAAACCCCGTTTGGCACTGGCTACATATCGCAACCGAACCCCTCCAGGGACTTGGTATGCCTGATGCGTTCTTCAGCAAGTACGAACTCTATCAGATTGCCAAGTTCAACGATCAGGATGTCAACGGGCGACCACGTTACACACTCAACAAGCAATTCCGCGAAGCCACTGACGGATGGCCGTTCCTTGTTGAACTGGCGAGCAGCTTCCGCGCCTTCCCATACTTCAATGGCTCCAGCGTGGTTCTCGTACAGGACCGGCCACAGGAACAAGTCAATCACTACGTCAACAACACGATGGTTGCCGATGGCTTCTTCAACTACCAGAACGTGGAGTTGTCGAAGCAGTACAACGAGGTGCTTGTCACTTACAGTGACCCCACGGACTACTTTACCGAAAAGACGGTTCGCTATCGCGACACAGGCAGCATTGAGCGCAATCGCAAAGCCGGACTAGCAGCGGGTGGCGTGATCCGCGCCAAGTTCGACAAGGTAGGCTGCACCAACAAGCAGGAAGCCTACGACTTCGCGCGCATGATCTGCTATGTCAGTCAGCACGAGAATGAGACTGTGGAGTTTTCCACCCTGCTAGGTGCAGCCGCATACGCACCCGGCCAGCTCATTGAGGTTGATGACATCATCATCGCCAACAAGCAATTCACCGGCAGGGCTTACGCCGGTGAAGTCAATGGCGTGCGACTTGAACAACCCTGGACGCAAAAAGCCAACACCAGCTACAGCCTGCATGTTGTCATCAACAATAGCCTGACCATTCGCCCCATTGCGATTGTGCATCAGGACACAACCAGCACGCTTGTTCCCGTTGATGCAACTGGCGTGGAGTGGGGCACTCCCTTTGGTATCGTTGAAGCAGGAGGCGCACAGCCGCGCATCTTCCGCATTCAGCAAATCACCGATCAGGGCGAAGGCAAGTATCAGGTCAGCGCCAAAATCCATGTGGAGGGCAAGTACGCCTTCGTTGAGCAGAACGTACCTGTACCAGACGTTCCCTGGAGCGACCTCAAGCGCAGCAGCTACATCCCTGCGCCAACAGGCCTGAAAATCAGCCACACGTTCAGTCAGGATGATGCCCTTGGCAGCAGGTACAAGCTGCAAATCAGCTGGGATGCGATCACCGATCCCAAGTACGCTTTGAAGGGTTACAAGGTGGAGGCCTACAACCCCGATAACGAGTGGAGCCTCGTTTACGAGGGCATGATGAATGTGGCCACTATTAGTGACGCCAAACCCGGCAAGTATATTGTCACGGTCAAGCCAATCAACACATTTGACGCCAGCGGCGATCCAGCCGTTGAAACCTATGAACTTGTCTACGGACAAGGTGCAATGCTGTTGAAGCCTCCGGTGTTCATCGGCTTCGACTGAGAACGACCAAAAATCTGGCCCCAATAAATAGCTGGCAATAAAATGGGGCCAGAATAGATGACGATTAAGTTCAACGGTCGCGACCTTGTAACGCGATTTAAGGAAGACGCAGACAACCAGGCAATCCGCCAGTACCGCATCGAGTACATTTGTGCGCGCGACATTGTTGTTCATTACGTCAAAGCCGAAGACAACCAGGGCAATGATGCGCAGGGCAACCGCATCTACAAGGACGTGCTGTCCTATGCGGAGAATGAGGCAGCTGGCCTAACCCGCACGCCCATCGTCAAGCTGTACAGCCAGAACGCCGACCTCAAGTGGTCGAATGGGCTGGAGATCGACGCACAGAACCCGCTCGCCGTGTTCAGCACTGCGCCCAACATCGTCAGCACGCTTACCGGCGTGGAAGTCACCGTACAGACGCCCGCAGACAGCGATCACGAGGGCGTAGTCGCTTGGGTGGGTACGGATAGCTATGTGCCCCTGAACAGCACCACAGAGCGTTACAGGGGCAAAGCGGGCACGTTCTCGCTCCAGCTGCCCGACGACAAAACCTATTACCTGCGCGTCGCGCCCTATGACGCTTTCGGCCTCGACACGTTCTCCGCATGGGATGCCCAGCCCATCAAGCGCGGGGATCTAAACGCCGCTGTTGGCGCAACGCCCGTCGTCCAGAGCTTTCAACAGGCACAGGCTGCGATTGATAGCGCAGTCAGTAAGGCGCAGTCCGACGCCACCAAGGCGCAAACGGATGCGACAAAGGCACAGAACGACCTAGCGGCTGCGAAGGTCGACCTCTCCACCGACATTGCAGCGGCGAAGAAGGCCGGAACGGATGCCAGCGCGGAAGCTGCTCAGGTCCGTGCCGATCTCGTTCCCACCATCGCAACCGCAAAGAAGGCCGGTGACGATGCGAGCGCAGCCGCGCAGCAGGTTCGCACTGACCTCGTGCCGACTATCGACGCGGCCAAGAAGGCAGGCACGGACGCAGCCGCACAAGCCAGCCAGATCAGCACCGATCTTGCCAACGAGGTAAGCCGCGCAAAGGGTGCAGAGGGAACGCTGACCACGAAGGTGGAAACGGCGCAGCGTACCGCAGACGGCGCAGCCACCTCGATCAGCACGGAAACGACGCAGCGCCTCGCGGGTGACACCGCGCTCAATGATCGAGTGGACAGCCTCAAGTCCCGCGTGATCGACAATTACGCAGAAGTTCAAACGCAGATCACGACCCTGACTGATGCCGATAAGGCAATTGGTCAGCGTATCGACACGATCAAGACCAGCGTAGACGGCAACACGACTGCGATTACGACGGAGCAGAAGGCGCGTAGCGATGGCGACGGCGCACTTGGTCAGCGCATTGATAGCGTCGTCACACAGGCCAACACTGACCGTGCCGATTACACCTCCAAGATCAACAGTGAGGCTACCTCGCGCTCAGACGCAGTTGGCGCAGTAGGTCGCCGTGTTGACGAGGTAATCACACAGGCAAACACAGATCGCGGCAACCTCAACACCCGCATCAGCGACGAAGCCACCGCGAGCAGTAGTCGCGATGCCGCACTCGGCAACCGCACCCAGGCTTTGGAAAGCGGCTTCGCGGGTGTGAGCAAGCTGGTACTCAACGAGAACTTCGACAACGATAGCGCAGGCTGGGACGGCCTTCCTGCCGGTCTAGTTGTTCCTTCGTCCTATGGTCGTCGCAATGTCCTTCGCACCCCACCAACGGCAAAGTACAACGCCGTTCAGGGCCGCGCTATCGCGATCACATCGGATAACCAGCGTTTCAAGCTGAGGGCATCCTGGCGTTGCGCGGCTGCAACTGGCGTCTACTATTTTGGTGTCGTCTTCGCTGACGAGAATGGCAACCATGTTGGTGCGAGTGACGGCACTGGCAACTACCCACTTGGCTCTAATGTCTATCTCGACAGCGCAATCCACGGTTGGTTGGATCGCGAAGCTATCATCGGCAAAGGAGTAGGTGGTTCCGCCAACGGCGGCACTCTCGCGATCCCACAGGGCGCAGTGTGGATGCGTCCGATCATGTTCCTCAACTACACCGACGTTCAGGGTTCGGTGACTGAGGTTGACTACTTCACGATTGAGGATGTCACCGCTGTTGAACAGGCCAATGCTGCTATCCGTGACGAGGCGACTACTCGTGCGGCTCAGGACAGCGCACTCAGCAATCGCGTTGCGACAACGGAAGCGCAATTCCGTGGTGAACAGGACAGCACAATCGCGGCGCGCATCCGCGATGAAGCGACCGCAAGTGCCAATCGCGACACGGCAATTGGTCAGCGTGTTGATAGTGTCATTGCTCAGGCAAACACGGATCGTGGCGACCTCAACACGCGCATTACGAACGAAGCCACAGCCAGCGCGAACCGCGATGCCGCAATTGGCTCACGCACGCAGCTTTTGGAAAGCACGGCGACACGTCTCAATGACATGGCTCTCAAGACCTTCCCAGGCTTTGAGGTACAGGCAGATGGTTGGGGTTATGACACTGAGTTGCGCGGTCGCAACAACGGCGCCGCTTGGGAAACTCATCACACCAAGGGTGCGGGCATTGCCTTCCCACCGGGCTTTGGCAACTTCCTCTACATGGACCCATACGGCTGGATAAAGACCACGCCGGGTAAGCGTTACCGTGCAGGCTTCTGGGTCTGGCAGTGGAGCGCACCAAATGGCTACGGCGGCAACGCCCGTGTGTACTACGAGGGTCAGAACAAGGACCACACCGATAGTTCATACCTAGGCATCACTGCGAACGCTCCAGAGACACAGCGTAACTTCTATGAAGCGATCCCAAACGGGGCGTGGCACCTTTACGCCTTCGACTACCAGGTAGATGACACGACTGTCTCTACCGCTAGTTCGTACTGGATCAGGCCACGCATCAACATCGACAACGCGCCAGCTGGTGCGGGCTACGTCATCGCCGGTTGGTTCTGCCGTGAAGTCACCGGTGAGTTCAGCAACGCTGCTAAGATCAGCGACGAAGCGACAACTCGTGCCAATCAGGATAGCGCACTTGGTAATCGCATCAGCACCACCGAAGCGCAGATGCGTGGCGATCAGGACAGCTGGCTTGCTGCTCGTGTTCGTGATGAAGCAACAGCTTCAAGCAACCGCGACGGCGCGCTGGGCAACCGCATTGGTAGCGTGGAAACTCGCTACAGCGGTGCGGGCAACCTCGTCACCAACTCTGAACTACTCTCGCTGGACGGATGGCAGATCACTAGCCAGCCCCCAGGCACCAGCTTCGACCGCAACGGCGGAGGTGCTGACTGGAACATCGTAGGTGAAAACTCACTAACGATCAGCGAGAATGGCACAGCTTCCGCGCTCTCTGAGATCATCAGTTCGCCAGTCTCTGTGACGGGCGGCCAGTATGTCCAGGGCTATGCGCTTGGCGCTTCGCACCGTTCCAACAACTGGGTTAGCATCTTCTTCTATAAGAACGACGGCACCTGGAATGGCTACGCGGGTGAGTTCACTAGCCCACGCTACAACAATGGCGGTCGCGACATGGGCGGCTGGGACCAGACTGGCATTAAGTCGGTTCGCGTTCCCGATGGTACAGCAACGATGCGCCTCGCGCTTCGCAAGTACCCGACGCGCGACAATGAGTATGGCAGCATCGCGTGGTTCATCCGTCCCTACCTGGGCTATGCCCGCGAAGGTCAGACAGAGTGGAACCCCTACAGCCCCGGTTCGGGCAAAGCGTCTATTGGCGCGGCAAACGCTCGTATCACTGACGAGGCAACAGCAAGCGCGAACCGCGACGGTGCGCTGAGCAATCGTGTCAGCAACACCGAGGCAAAGCTAAACGGGGATCAGGACAGCACGCTCGCAGCCCGTATTCGCGATGAAGCAACTGCGTCAGCGAACCGTGACAGCGCACTCGGCGGGCGTACATCTACGCTTGAAACCAGCGTATCGCTCATCCCCGAGACGTGGCGTGTTCGTGCGTTCGGCAACGCGGCCCAAGGCGCAAATCGTATTGCTGGCCTGTTCCGTCCTGATGGCTATCAGATTGGTGAGACAAGGCGCAGCTACGGTGTCGTGGCGTTCGCGCCGGGCAGCAACACCGCCGTTCTAACGTCGACATTCGACGTTTACGGTGAAGGCGCAGCCGCTGACGGACGCGGCTCGCTGTCGATGGCGCAGACGCTCAACGGTATCCCTGACGGCAATACGGTCATCATCTACACTTGTGACGAGCCATTCACTCACCGCTTCGATAACGGCCTTGGTGACGCAATGGCGCGTTGTGGTGCTGGCGAAGCCTACTTTGCCTCCAACTTCGCATCCCACAGCGCCTATGTGCTTATTGGTCGCGCAGGCATCGGACGTGGAAACGGCACTGAGTATTACACGGGCGGCTACAATGCTGATCCAAACGCCTACTTGGAAATCCCCTTCACGCTAACAGCCGGTCGGGCAGCGGTAGGAGCAAACGGTGGTTCACGCGCGCTCTCGACTAAACTGGCTGATGAGCAGACCGCTCGCACCACTGCGGACAACGCACTTGGCAATCGCATCAGTACCACTGAAGCACAGTTCCGTGGTGAGCAGGACAGCTGGGTTGCTGGTCGTATTCGCGACGAGGCAAGTGCATCGTCCAATCGCGATAGCGCGCTCGGCAACAGAATCAGCACCACCGAAGCGCAGTTTCGTGGAGACAGCGACAGCGGCCTAAAGACCCTCATCAACAACAAGCGCAAGAACATGGCGCTCGTTGACTGGTGGAAGCAAGGCGCTGGTATCCCCTGGGGTATCAATGGTGGCACCCGCAACGAGATTGTCCAATTCCCCCATGGCGGCAACTTCGACGGCATTCCCCTCGCAGATGGTAGCAGTGGTGATGCGTGGCTGTGTCAGGGCGGCGCAGATGCTGCTGGTGGCTGGAACGGTGGTCAGATGGCTCCGCTCAACCCCGACAAGACCTACCGCTTTGTTGTGCCTATTGCCCACCTGGGCGGCGCAGGATCACGCAACGCATATTGGGGCGTGAACGGCGTCTGCGACCTCAACACTACCAACGAGAACGGCAACCCGTACTTCGCAGTCGCAGGCAATATGACGCCTAACCGCTGGCACCTGTTTGTCGGTTATCTCTTCCCGCGCAACAGCAACAGCAAGACCCACGATGGCGCTGGCGTGTGGGATGCCGTCACAGGCGCAAAAGTCGCCGACGGTAACAACTGGACGTTCAAACCCGACGGTTCGCAACCAGTCCACCGTGCCTACCAGTATTACGCCTACAACGGATCGTTCTCGGCCTTTGGTCGCCCGGTCGTTGAGGAGGTGGACGGTTCGGAAACGAACATCGCCGCGATCCTGGCAGCAAAGCAAAAGGCATTCGCAGTCGATGCGCGTGTCTCGGATGAAGCCACCGCCAGTGCCAATCGTGACAACGCATTGGCTGGTCGCATCGGTACGACCGAGGCGCAGCTGAACGGTAGCCAGGGAAGCTGGATGGCCGGTCGCATCAACGACGTGGACACCGCGAGTGCGAACCGGGACAGCGCGCTCGCGCAGCGTGCCACCACGCTAGAGGCCGCAGCCCTCGTGGGCAGCAGCTCTGCGCGCAACGATCACTTTGCCATGTGGCGCGATGGTCAGCAGCATCCAGACAACTGGATACTGTGGGTCGCTGAAGGCAATTACCGCACAGAGCGCGTCAGCGGCAACGGTGGCTCACCCTACGCCGTCAGGACGCTTAACGACAACGCCAACGTCGAAAGCGGCTTCTATCAGCAGGTTCCTGTCTACGCAGGCAAGTGGATTGTTGAGGTAACAGCAGAGAGTGATGGCAGCGGCTTTAGCGGCGCTGGCATGACCCTGCATGGCGTCTTCAACATCGACTTCCTGAGCGATCCTGACACCAAGGGCTACACTGGCGACCAGGGCAACACTATGCGGACCTGGAACAAGGCGTTCGACTTCGACCAGAACTTCATCAACAACATCGGTGGAACTGTCAACTTCCACGCAATGCACGGTTGGACTGGCTTCGGTCGTTACCGCGCGCCCAAGTACATGAAGTGGCACAAGATGTCTCTTCGCCCCGCTGGCTATGGCGATGCCGAGAGCTTCCGTGCAAACGCTCGCATCACCGATCTGGCAACCACGACTGCCAACGCGGATAGCGCGCTGAGCAATCGTGTCAGCACCACGGAGGCCAACTATAGTGGCGTTCGCAATGACCTGAACACTTGGAACAACGACCGCTACAATCAAACCGTAGCGGTAGATGCGCGTGTGGCTCGTGAGGAAACCGCTCGCGCAGATGCCGTGTCGGCAGTCGCAAACCGCACTAGCGTTGTCGAAGCGCAGATCAGCAACGACAGCAACAACCTCGTTCGCAACGGCACGTTCAATGCGCCCGGCTGGGGACATGGCGGCGGCATCCCTCCTTATTGGGGCGGCTGGTCACAGGACAATGGCGCATACATTGGCACGACTGATCGCACGTCCATGTATGGCGCTCCTTACCCTCTCCAGATTGACCGCAACGGCATCAACAACGGCATCACACAGCGCATCAACGGACCTCTGGCTCCCGGCTGGTATGCGTTTGAAGTCGATGTTGTGGGTGAGGACGGCAACTGGAGCGGTTCGGGCATCCACTGCAACTTCAACAACGGCTCAGTCCTGACCTACGGCTTTGCCACGAACGCAGACACGGCAGGCAGGTATGGCGACATTGGTAACGCAACCCGCCGCTTCACGGTCTTGTTTAAGAACGAAGCACAGAGCGATGGCGCGAACATCTATCTCATGTCGGGCTGGTCCGGCTTCCAGGGTGGTACGAACTTCGGCTTTGTTCGTATCGTCTGGCATCGTATCGTTATGCGTCCCGCAACTGATGGTGAGATCAAGGCACAGAAGGTCATCGACGCCAACCTCATTGCGCGCGTTGGCATCAACGAGAGCGCAGTCGTGGACGCGAGGAACAAGCTGGCCGCAGCTCGCTTGGAACTGTCAGCCGTCGCAGGCAACAACCGCGCTCAAATCACACTGCGCTCCGACAACAATAGCGGTGCAGGAGTGGACATTGTTGGTGACGTGAACTTCGCTGGCAACCTGAATGTCGGTGCTGATAGCGGCGGCAACCGCATGAAGATCACCAATCAGAACATCCAGGTTTTTGACGGCAACGGTACTCGCCGTGTCGCGTTCGGGTTGAACTTCTAATGGCGGACGGTCTAGCAGTGTGGGATGCCAACGGCACCCCGATCTTCGACGCAACCACTCCGGTAGTCAAATTCCTTGGGGAAGTGACTATCGGGTGGTCGCCAGGAAGCCCCAACTATACCGGCACGGCCAAGACGGGCAGCATCTACGATGCGCGTCTCACTCAGTATGCACAGCATGTGGCGTTCTGGGCACGCATCGACGGAGCCTTCGATAGCGAGGGTTTTGACGCAACTTGGAGGCAGGAAGGCAACTCGCTTATCTGGACCTATCCCCGCGATGCAGTGACCTACAACGGAACCGTCTACAATCGCCCGCAACAGCGCATTGTCTACGGCATCCGATAAGTAGGTGACTATGGCAGAGGGCTTTGCAACATACGACGCCGGAGGAAAACTCCAGTTCAACAGCGAAATGCTGACCTATACACTCAGGGTCAGTGGCACCACTTTTGTGGAGAACAGGAAGGTGGGCAACACCTGTCCCACCAGCTTCCTCATCCCCATGAGCAACACCTACACCAATGCGCTAATCGCAGTCAGCGGCGGCAACGGCTACGCGGCTGGCTTCGCGGGTGTGTACGGCACTGGCAGCGCGCCCTATCCCAAGGTCTACGGCACCAACGGCGCTCCAGCTGGTACGGCGTTCAACTATTTCATCTTCGAGAAAAGCAACACCATTCCCGCAACGGGTTTTGGCTTGGAAGTGCGCAACGCCAACAACGAGATTACCTTCTCGTCCAATCAGCGCGTCATGCGTGTCATCGACTACATCAACGGCTCGCGCCCCTACATTGGTGAGGACAGCGTGACCTATGGCGGTCGCCAGCTTGCATGGTGCCAGGGGCAGTGGTCGGGTCATCGCGTCAGTGGCGACAAGCAATACTACGGCGGCGGTGGCGGTGGCGGTCCCATCCTCCAGCCCACTGCGCCCGATCAGGATAATCCCGGTCAGGGCGGCTACTCGGGATGGCAGAACGACGGCAAAATCTACGGCGCACTCAGCGAGAATGGCGGGCAGACAGTTCGCACCCGCCAGATAAGCTGGGACGACGTTTTCATTGGCCCCGGTCCCGATCAGCCACAGCCCGACGACTATTTCAAAGACCTGTACCTGTTCGTCTTGGATGTCACTGGCGTGCCAATCGGGCAGACGTTTTACTGAGCAGCGGCCTATCTCGTCCCGCAGCGTAAATACACGACGAGACAACAAGAGAGGGAAAACCCCCAATGAGTGACACTACACCTATTACCGCCGAACAGGCACAGGCAATGCGTCAGCAACTGGCACTTTATGAGCGCCGCGAGGCTTACAAGAGCGCGATGCTCAGCAACGCCATTTATGCTGCTATCAAGCCTATCGTAGACAGCCCTGAGTTTATTGCGCTGCACGAGCAGCTGGTAGCGATCCGCGCAAGCAAGCCGGAGAACGAGCATTACTTTGGTCTGGGCCTGGACGCTATCTGCAACGGCATGCTCAGCCTGGGAACCTCATGCGCCAACTGGTCGACGCCCGTTGATCCAGACGCGCCCCTAGCACCTGCGCCAACTCCTTCGACGGAGGGCAACACGGATGGCGAATGATATTGAAACCAGCCTCGCAGCCGTCTTGGCGTCGGCACGCACCGATCTTGAGCAGCGCATCGAAGACACGAGGGTGGCAGCGGAACAGGCTCGCTTGGACGCCGCGACCGCTCGCGCAGCACTCACGATCAATGCTGACAATGTGCCCAGCGGTTCCCCACTCCCTGAGAAGCGCAGCTTCCTCAAGACGGCATTCACGGCGGTTCGGCCATTCCTGAACCGCACCACGCTAGTAATCGCTTTGTCCCTGGCGTCCGCTTTCGGTGTCGTCGCCCCGGAGAAGGCAACCCAGTTGCGCGACATCGTGATGATGCTGCCGCAGGGCACGGGCGATCTGGTGAACTGACATGAGCGACCCAGCAACCCTGGTTGACCTTGCGGGCATCAACATCACCGCCGGTTCGCTGGGCATCATGGCCTCCATGCTCGTCGGCGGGATCACGTTCTGGTTCAAGGTGCGCGCAGAAGGGCGCGAAATCCGCAAGGAGCAGGCGAGCGCACGCGAAGCAGCCGACAAGCTACTTGATGCGCGCTTTCATCCGCTTGAGGTCGCCGTCAGCACGTTCAAGACCAAAGAGGAGTTGGCGGAGGATCGAAACTCCATCTTGCGCGAGGTGGACGATCTACGTCACGACATCAGAAACGAACGTGGCCGCATCGACGCCCTGGACAGCAAGCGCCAGGAAAGCGACCGCTGGGCAGCAAAGGTGGACCTCACTATCGCGAATATCGAAAAGGGTCAGGCCCGCATCGAAGCGCAGATGGAAAAGAACCACAAGGAAACGCTTGATCAGATGAAGACCTGGGCAGAGCAGTTTAGCGCCAGCATTCGTGAAGTTCGCAATGTAGCGCCAAAAGGCTGATACTGACCCGTTTGAAGCCCTTTTCTCGGAAATCCTATAAATAGTGGTGCGGAAGAGAATGCTTTCCGCACCACTGTATAGGAGCAACAACATGGCAAACAATCCGGTCATCAGCCGTTTTCTCACGGCGACCAGCTGGGCATCCCCAGAAGAAACACTCACAGCCCCCATCACTACAAGTGACCCTGAGGCTTATGACTTCCTGACCATCCTCAAAACCTATGCCGAGCATCAAACGCTCGCGACCCAGCAGGACTATTTTAGCCTGTCCAAGTGGGATGGCGGTCACGACGAATACCACCACGACGGCACAACCTGCGTAACTCTGGAGTACAAGGCAGACAGCGCAGCCAAAGTGCGCTCCATGCTGCCCCACTTGGGCTTTGCAGCGTATGAGATTGAAACGCGCAACGGACGCGCCAACACGGTTCTCTTCGCCTTTCCCGTCAGCGAACCACTCGACCATCTGGAAACCACTCGCGCAGCCAGCCTGATCGCAGAAGCCCTGGAATGCACCGGGCTTAAAAACCACTCCTTCCTCTACACCTACTTCTTCCGCTTTCGACCCAGCGGCACTGTTGCCTTTCACGAGGGCGCGCTTGTTTCGCGCAAGTTCCTCGCCGCTGCCAACGACGCCAAGTTGTTCGTGGAAATCAAGAGGTGGATGCGATGACCTATCCGGTAATCAAAGCCATCGTCCTCAACGAACTACAAATGGTTGAGGAGGACATGACGGTAGAGCAGCGTATCGCGCTCGCAATCGAAATCACAATCCGATTGCTGGACCTGCCACTCACTCTCCAACCCTAACAGCACGGCCCCGTCATTGGGGCCGTCGCCATGAATACGTCGGCTAAATAGCTGACTATGGACGTACCGATCGAAGACTTCACTTTCAACAAGGGACAGCGTGATCGCATCCCCTTGTCTATTGTTGACGCCGATGGAAAGCCGGTTGCGGTTGATCCATCTAGTGTACGGCTTGAGGTCAAGAAAGCAGACGCTCCCAGCCTGACGCCATCGGTATCCCTCACCGATCCCAACGAACTCCTCTTCTCGATCACGCCCGAATGGTTGGCGCAGCTGAGCAGCAAAGAGGAAGGCACGCCCTACCGCATCCGCATCGTCACCTCGGGTCACGAGGAGATGTTCCTGACCGGCTCCATCATCGTGGAGGGTTGGTAATGGCCGTCATTCAGCAGGTTGAACGGCACATCCAGGTCACGCTGGGCGCCACCCCAACAGCCAAAGTCCTGACCCGAACCGTCAAAAGCGTGAAGGTCACACAGCAGGGCGCGCGGGGACCACAGGGCGAACGCGGTGAGCAAGGCCCAGCCGGTGCAGTCGGCATCGGCTATAATTCATCCTCTACGAACACCAACGCTTCTGCATTTGGAGCGAGTAGCACCGCAAGTGGCGATAGCTCGCTGGCGATTGGCCCGAGTGCTGCCGCTTCTGCCGTATCGTCCATCGCCTTGGGCAGTGGCGCACGCGCTCCTGTGAACGCACAGCTTGCCATTGGTGCAGGTGCGATGGCTCTAAACAAGAGCCAGGTATCAATTCATCAGCTGGCCGCAAACAGCAGCGCCACTACCGAATTTGAACTCACTGCTGGCTCGACGGGTACGATCCGCATTCCAGTTCGTGTGTTTTCCATGATGTCGTTCCGCTGCCAGATCACTGCACGAAACCTCTCCAACGCGGGAGCCTCCAAAGCGTGGTTCATCGACGGCGCAGTCTGGTGTAACACCGGCCCCAACACGACGGCGCTTATTGGAACACCTGTCACTACGACGTTCGGCGGCAGCGGGACGGAGACGTGGACCGCGACCGTCGTGGCTGACACGGTGAACGGCGCGCTGAAAATCAACTGCTACGCGGGTGGCACGATGGGCGTCTACTGGCATGCGCGCGTGGACACGGTCGAGAACAACAACTCGTAAGGGCTTGCCGACTCATGTTCTGGTTTTGTACTCACCCCGTATGGGCAACGCACGCTTCCGCACCCTGAGTGATTTCGGCAAGCACCACGCCAACATCGGTGCGGTATGCGGAGGCTGTGGCCATGAAGGCGTCGTCCATCGCGACCCCTTTGCGCGGTGGTGCTTTCTGTTCCGCAAAAACACCGCCTTGGAGTTGCTGCCCACCTATCTGCGCTGCTCGCAATGCGGATCACGCCCCCGACACATCACCCCCTCGTTCAAGCCACCGACGTTCCCCCGCTGGGGCACGGACGAGCAGGCATGGAAGCGACTGCACCGCCGCTTGAGGGGCTAAAGCCGCAGAAAACTGCGGTTTTTGCGTTTTACACAACCGTGTAACGCTGCTCGCAGCCGCGATAAGGATTGATCGAGCGGTCGAACGGTATGTCGGGAGAGCTGTTGCGGCTGAGGATCGTCCGTGCCCGCTCCACCGTCACGCTGGTGCGCAGCGGCGGCTGCGCGCCATCGATGGTGCCTTGGGCGTCGAGCCAGTCGCCGTCGCTTACGCTTTCAGGCAGCGCGAAGCGGCGGCTGGTCGCATTGATCGTCGCGCCGCGCTGCGTCCGTTTCGAGAAATCGGGCTTGCCCATCGTTGGAAACTAGGGCAGCTTTCAGAACATAGCAAGAACGATGGAGGGTCAGGTGGCACGCTTGGATTATTTGGAACTGCCGGTCGGCGACCGGGCCGCGGCGAAGCGGTTCTATGCGGAGGCGTTCGGCTGGACCTTCGCCGATTTCGGGCCGGACTATGCCGCGACGATGAGCGGGGATACCGATCTGGGCCTCGACGCCGCTGCGGACAAGGTGACGGCGCCGCTGCCGGTCATCCGGGTCGACAATCTGGAGGCGACATTGGCTGCCGTCGAGGCGGCGGGCGGGTCGGTCGTCGTGCCGATCTTCTCTTTCCCTGGCGGACGGCGCTTTCATTTCCGCGATGTCGACGGGCATGAACTCGCCGCCATGCAGGCGGACTGATCGATCAGCGCTCCAGCAGCCGCGGCATAAGCTCGACAAAGTTGCAGGGGCGGTGGCGGCTGTCGAGCTGGTCGCGCAGGATGCCGTTCCATGCATCTTTCACCGCCCCGGTCGAACCAGGCAGCGCAAAGATATAGGTGCCGCGCGCGACGCAGGCGCAGGCGCGCGACTGGATCGTCGAGGTGCCGATCGTCTGATAGCTGAGCCAGCGGAACAGTTCGCCGAAGCCCGGGATCATCTTGGTCGCGACGCGCTCGACCGCCTCGGGCGTGACGTCGCGGCCGGTAACGCCGGTGCCGCCCGTGGTCAGGATGCAGTCGATGCTGGCGTCGTCGATCCAGCGGTTCAGCTGCGCCACGATCTGGTCGGCGTCGTCACGCAGGATGGTGCGGTCGGCCAGTTCATGACCGGCATCGGCAAGGAGGCCGACCAGCATGTCGCCGGAACGGTCCTCCGCCAGCGAGCGGGTGTCGGAAACGGTGAGCACCGCGATGCGGACGGGCGTGAAGCTGCGGCTGGTGTCGATGGGCATGGCGGGATGAACGTTCGATCGCGGATATAGGGGGCGGCGTGGTGAGCGACGTCGTAGGCTAAGCGAATCCCTCTGGCCGCAAACCCGATCAATTGGCCTGCGGCATCGCCGTATGCGACTGGGGGCTGACCGTCGCGTTCAGCGCGATGGTCGTCTTCGGCGTCACGCGCGCCTGCGCCACATTGGGACGTTGCAGGCGGATCGCCGACGCGCCCGGCAGACCGGGGAAGCGCGGCCACATCCCTTGTGCCAGCGCAGCGCGGCTAGGCGATTTCGACTTGCCGGTCTGACTCTCGTACATCCAATAGTTGCGCAGCACCATGGTGACATAGCCGCGCGTCTCCCAATAGGGGATACTCTCGATATAGAGCAGCGGATCGCCACCGTCGCGGACCAGGCTGTTCCATTCGCTGACCGGCTTCGGCCCGGCATTATAGGCGGCGATCACCTTGGGCAGAAGGCCGCCGGTGACACCAGTCATGTCGCGCAGCCGCTCTAGATGGCGCTGGCCGATATCCATGTTGGTCGAGGGCTTGGTCAACGCCGAGCGATCGATCGACACGCCGCGTTCGCGGGCAAAATCGGTCGCGGCAGCGGGCATGATCTGCATCAGGCCATAGGCACCCGCCGGGCTGACCACCTTGTTGCGGAAACCGCTTTCCTGGAGGGTGTGGGCATAGACCAGTGCCTTTTCGACCCGCCAGCCGCTGTCGGGCTTCCAGCTGGGTGTGGGGTAGCGGGCCTCGGCGGTGGCGGTGACGCCCGCAGGGCAGTTGTGCGCCAGCCAGACGGTGGTGGCGGGCAGGTCGAGCGATTCAGCGAGGCGGACCAAGCTGCGGAACTCGGTCGGCTGGCCGATCCGAGCCTGCTGACGGATCACCTGATCGGCAAGGTCGGTCTCGCCGATCTCGACCAGAGCAGCGGCGACCAGGATATTGGGGCGACGGTCGAGCGCGGCCCAGTCAGTCGCGACCAGCTGCCCCCTAGGCTCGCGGTCGCCGTGCATCCCCAGCGCCTGGCGGGCGAGCTGCCCGTAGAAGCTCTCGCGGAATTGCGAGGCAGAGCGCAGGCGACCCTCGATCTTGTCGGGGCGGCCACACACCATGTCCGCGCGCGCGGTCCAATAGAGCGCGGCGGCGCGCAGATCGACATCGGTGGCGCGCGCCGCCGTGCCCTCGAACGCGGTGGCGGCGGCCTGGCAGTCATTCTGCCGCCATGCCGACAGGGCGACGGTCCAGCGCCCCTGCACCGCCCAGTCGCCGTACCCTTCGGCGGCCTGGGCGGCGAGCGCGCGGGCATTGGCGTCGTCGCCGCTAAGGAAATAGATCCAGGCGACCTTCTGCTGCCACTCGGTCAGCGCCTCGGGCGACAAACCTTGCGTCGATTCGAGCAGCGCGCGCGCCGACGGGCCGTCATCCGCCTTGACGAAGGGCTGCATCTTCGCGGCCAGATCGGCGGCGATCTGATCACTGCGCACGCTCTTGGCGCGGGTGCGGCGGGGGGCGCCGTCCTGCCAGATCAGCGTGTGGGTCTCGGGAAGGGGGGGCAGGTCATGCGCGCCGCGCGACCGGGCAAGGCGAGCGAGCTGTTCGGCCTGGGGCAGCTCGGGTGCTTCGTTGAGCAGCGCGACCAGCCGCTCGACATCGACCTTGGGCGATCCCTTGGCGGTGTAAAGCTCGGCGCGGGCGATGGCGTCGAGCGGACCGGGCTTGAGCGAATCCAGTTCCAGCTGCGCGTCGGTCCAGCGGCTGTCCCGGATCGCGGCGAAGACGCGCTCATAGCCTGCCTTCTGATCGGCATCGAGCAGCGCGGGGATGGCGGGCGGAGCCTTGAGCGCGGTGGAACTGCGGACGTCAGCGTTGGTGACGGGTTCGGCAGCGATGGCTGCACCACTGGCGGCCGTCAACAAAGCCCCGATGGCCGCGCTCTTCGCAATCGCCCGCCCCAGCTTCATGCGTTCAATTCCCCCATGACCCTTTGCAAATCCTTCCAGCTTTCCGCCTTTGCCATCGGCTTCTCGATCAGGAAGCGCGGATGGAATGTGGCGACAGCCCGGCATTTTCCGCTTTTATGGTCAACGACATGCGAATGTCCGCGCGCGTCCGTCAATTCGGTCCCAAGCACGGCACGGCTCGCCGCATTGCCGAGCAGCAACAGCCCGCGCGGGGCGATCAGACCGACATGATGCAATGCGATTTCGGCGAGCCTCGCTTCCAGTCCGGCGGGCGTGCGTCCCGCGATCGGCCGCCGCGCACAGACCGAGGCGATATGCACCGTCTCGCGCGACTGGCCCATCGCGGCGAGCATCCGGTCGAACAACCGGCCCGGCGCGCCGGACAGGATCTGCCCCGCCTCGCCGTCTTCGCGATCCGGACAGTCGACCAGCACCATCAGCGCGGCATCGGCGGGGCCGGTGGCGGTCAGCGACACGCCGTCCCATGTCGCCTCTGGCGCGGCATCGGACAGCCGCCAGGCCAGAAAGGCTTCCAGTGTCTCGGGCAGTAGCGCCACCGGTGCCGTGACGGGCGCGGCGGACGGCGAATGCTGGGGCGAGAGGGCTGGAGCACGGGCAGGCTCGGGCGCCCTCCAGTCGCGGGGCTCGTCCTCGACCAGCAGGTCGACGCCAGCATCATGCCACCAGTCGAGGATGCTGGCCGCGAGGGCACCGTCGAGCGGTGCGGTGTCGAACGTTGGAATAGCCCCCATATGACACAGGTTCATGCTGCAAGGTTGACGTGCGCGTCAATCTGTCGGATCGGCTGTCAGGACAAGATGTTTACCGTCCGCGCCCGGACGAGCCCGCCAGACGGGACGCTACGGCAGCGGCGCGGTTAAAAAGCGAGGATGCCATGAGCGAACGCGAATCGATGCCCTATGACGTGGTGATCGTCGGCGCTGGCCCAGCGGGCCTGTCGGCGGCGATCCGGCTGAAACAGCTGGCGGCCGAAACCGGCGGCGAGCTGGCGGTCTGCGTCCTCGAAAAGGGTTCCGAGGTCGGCGCGCACATCCTGTCGGGCGCGGTGATCGATCCGATCGCGCTGGACGAGCTGCTACCCGACTGGCGCGACGATGGCTGTCCGCTGGCCGAGGTGCCGGTGACGGAGAACCTCCACTGGGTCCTGAGCGCGACCAAGCAGCGCAACCTGCCGCACGCGCTGACCCCGCCCTTCATGCACAATAAGGGTACTTATACCGGCAGTCTCGGCAATCTGTGCCGCTGGCTGGCGGGCAAGGCCGAGGAACTGGGTGTCGAAATCTTCCCCGGTTTCGCCGCCGCTGAAATCCTGTTCCATGAGGATGGCCGGGTGAAGGGCGTCGCGACCGGCGACATGGGCGTGGCGCGCGACGGCACGCACAAGCCTGATTACCAGCCGGGCCTGGAGCTGCACGCCAAATACACCTTCTTCGCCGAGGGCGTTCGCGGCCATCTGTCGAAGGAAATCATCCGCCAGTTCGACCTTGCGCGTGACAGTGATCCGCAGGTCTATGGTCTGGGCATCAAGGAATTGTGGGACATCGACCCCGCCAAGCATGTGCCGGGGCGCGTGATCCACACGCAAGGCTGGCCGCTGGGCGACGACGCCAATGGCGGCGGCTTCATCTATCACCAGGCGGGCGGGCAGGTCGCGCTCGGCTTCGTGACGTGGCTGAACTACACCAACCCATACATCTCCCCCTTCCAGGAGATGCAGAAGTGGAAGACCCACCCGGTCATCGCGGAGCTGCTGAAGGGCGGCAAGCGTGTCTCCTATGGCGCGCGGGCAATCAATGACGGCGGGTTGCAGGCGATCCCGAAGCTGACTTTCCCCGGTGGCGTGCTGGTCGGCTGTTCGGCGGGCTTCCTCAACGTGCCCCGCATCAAGGGCACGCACGGCGCGATGAAGTCGGCGATGCTGGCGGCCGAAGCGGCGTTCGCGGCCGTGCAGGCGGGGCGCGAGGGCGACGAGCTGACCGACTATCCGGAGGCGTTCCGCGCGTCGTGGCTCTACAAGGAGCTGTCGACTGTCCGCAACGTCGTGCCGCTGGTCAAGAAATATGGCGATACGCTCGGCTCGGGGCTGGCGGGCGTGACCATGTGGGCCGAGCATTTCGGCCTCAAGATGCCCTTCACGATGAAGCACAAGCCCGATCACGAAAGCCTGTGGCGCAAGGATCAGGTGAAGAAGCCCGATTACCCCAAGCCCGACGGCGTGCTGACCTTCGATCGGCTGTCCTCGGTGTTCCTGTCGAACACCAATCATGAGGAGGACCAGCCGGTCCACCTGACGCTGAAGAATGCCGACGTGCCGATCGAGCACAACCTGCCCTTGTTCGACGAGCCTGCGCAACGCTACTGTCCCGCCGGTGTTTACGAGGTGGTGGGCGTGGAAGAGGGCGATCCGAAGTTCGTGATCAACGCCCAGAACTGCGTCCACTGCAAGACGTGCGACATCAAGGACCCGACCCAGAACATCAACTGGGTCGTACCGGAAGGCGGCGGAGGACCGAATTATCCCAATATGTAAGCGTCCGTTTTCTCGTGCCCTGACTGGATTGCTGTTGGTCGGGGCCTGCTGGTCTGCTCCCGCGCTGGCGGCAGTCGAGATTCCCCGTTCGCCGCTATCGGCCTATCTGGCGGCGCGGGTGGCGGCGTCGGAAGGGCGCTCGGGGGCGGCCAGCGAGGACTATGCCGTAGCGCTGGCCGGCTGGCCCGACGATCCGGCGGTCGCCGTGCGCGCCTATCGCGAGGCGATGACCAGCGGCGACGTACCTCTGGCGCTGAAGGCCGCGCGCGTCATGGAGGCGGAGAATGTCGCGCCGATCGACGTCGCGCTGCTCGATCTGGCGATCGCGGCGCGCAAGGACGATCGGGCGGCCTATGACGCGGCGCTGACGCGGATCGACGGCGGCGCGTTGCGCATCCTGTCGCCGACCTTGCGCGCCTGGGCGGCCTGGGATCGTAAGCAGCCGGTCGAACCGGGCCTCGACAGTGCGGGCAAGGAGCCGGTCGCGCGGAGGCTGGCCGAGGAGCATCGCATCCTCTTGGCGCTGGCAGGCAAGCGGATCGACCCGGGCTCGGCCCGCGTGCTGCTGGAGACGATGCGCGCAGCCCCCGACACCCGGATCGCGGCGGCCGAGATGATCGCCGGGCGCGGCGACGAGGCCAATGCCCGCGCCTTGCTCAGCGATCCGCTCGTTACGTCCGACCGCAAGGCGCTGGGGGTCAAGCCCGATCTGGGCTTCGGCGTCTCGCAACTTCTGGTGCGGATCGGGGCAGAACTGGCGAGCGAGGGGCCGCGCCCGCTGGTCATCGCCCTGACGCGCACCGCCCTGATCGCCGACCCGGACAATGACCGCGCCCGGCTGATCATGGCCGAGGCCCTGTCGAAGGACGAGGCTTGGGACGCCGCCATCGCCGCCATCAAGGATGTGCGCCCGCGCGGCGCCTTTGCCCACCGTGCCGCGATCGTTCGTATCGGCCTGCTCGCCGCAGCCGATCGTAGCGGCGAAGCATTGATGCTGGCCAAGGGGCTGGCGACCGCGAAGGACTCCGGGATTGACGATTGGCAGGTCTATGCCGATCAACTGATCGCCGCCAAGCGTCCCGCCGACGCCGTGCCCTGGTATGAACGCGTCACCCACGCCGACCCGGCACTCCCCTGGGCGGCTTGGCTGCAATATGGCGGCGCGCTGGATCAGGCGGCGCGCAAGGACGAGGCGGACGTGGCGCTGGCCAAGGCGGTCGAACTCGGTCCCGACGAGCCGCTCGCACTCAACTATCTGGGCTATGCGCGGATCGAGCGGGGCAAGGATATACCTGGCTCGCTGGCGCTACTTGAAAAGGCGAGCAAGCTGGCGCCCGAGGATGCTTCGATCACTGATTCGCTGGGCTGGGCCTATTACAAGGCCGGGCAGACCAAGCGCGGCCTGCCACTGGTCGAACGTGCCGCCATGGCCGAACCCGCCAATAGCGAGATCAACGACCATCTCGGCGACATATATTGGGCGCTCGGGCGGCATTATGAGGCGCGCTATGCCTGGCGAGCGGCGGCGCTGACCGCGGACGATAGCGAACAGGCCCGGCTGGCCGCGAAGATCGCGGGCTGACCGGCCTTGCCGCGCGGGGCCGTGCGACGCATGGGGTGGGCATGACCGTTATCGTCGAGACCGCTCCGGCCAAGATCAACCTGGCGCTCCATGTCCGCCGTCGCCGCGACGACGGCTATCATGAGCTGGAGACACTGTTCGCCTTTTGCCGCGACGGCGATGTCGTGACGGTGGAGCGGGCCGACACCGACAGCCTGACGCTGACCGGACCCTTTGCGGGCGTACTGGCGGGCGAGTCGCAGGACGACAATCTCGTCATGCGCGCGGCGCGCGGGTTCGGCGCGCGGTTCGGCGTGGACGATCGCCATGCTATCACCCTCGACAAGCATTTGCCGGTCGCCTCGGGCATCGGCGGGGGCTCGGCGGATGCGGCGGCGACGCTGCGGGCGCTGGCGCGGCTGCACGGCGTCACGACGGACGACCCCGCGATGTTCGCGCTGGCGGCCGAGCTGGGCGCGGATGTTCCGGCCTGCCTGCTCGGCCAGACCGCGCGCGGCGAGGGGAAGGGTGATGCCCTTCAACCGCTGGAGCCGCTGGGGGAGCGGCCGGTCCTGCTGGTCAATCCGGGCGTCGGCGTTTCGACGGCGGCGGTCTTCGGCCGCTGGGACGGTGTGGACCGGGGGGCGCTGGGGCAAGGCGATGTGATGACCGTCGCGGCGGCGGGCCGCAACGACTTGGAGCCGCCAGCCCGTGTCATCGCGCCGCAGATCGAAGCGGTCCTCGCGCTGCTGACCCGTTCGCCCGGCGTAGAACTGGCGCGCATGTCGGGATCGGGCGCGACCTGCTTCGCCATTTTTGGCGACGCCGAGGCGCGCGATGCCGCAGCGGGGGCGGCGCGGGAACAGGGATGGTGGGTGCTGTCGACTTTTTTGCGATAGGCTTTGTTCGCATCTTGTTCTCGTGGAACAAAGCGCATACATTGTAGATGCGTTGAATGGACCACCAGGTTGGTCTAGCGAGGGAAGCATCTGATGGCCGCCAATCTGAAAGTGATCGAAACAGGCATGGCAACCGCAAACGCAGACCGGCAAAAGGCGCTGGACGCCGCACTCGCCCAGATCGACCGGGCATTCGGCAAGGGCTCGGCGATGAAGCTGGGGCAGAAGGAGGCGATGCAGGTCGAGGCGATCTCGACCGGCTCGCTCGGCCTCGACATCGCGCTGGGCGTCGGTGGCTTGCCGCGCGGCCGCGTGATCGAGGTTTATGGGCCTGAATCGTCGGGCAAGACCACGCTGGCGCTGCATGTCATCGCCGAGGCGCAGAAGATGGGCGGCACCGCCGCCTTTGTCGACGCCGAACACGCGCTCGACCCTGTCTATGCCAAGAAGCTGGGCGTCAACATCGACGAACTGATCGTGTCGCAGCCGGATACCGGCGAGCAGGCGCTGGAAATCACCGATACGCTGGTCCGCTCGAACGCGATCGACGTGCTGGTGGTCGACTCGGTGGCAGCCCTGGTGCCGCGCGCCGAGATCGAGGGTGAGATGGGCGACAGCCATGTCGGCCTTCAGGCCCGTCTGATGTCGCAGTCGCTTCGCAAGCTCACCGGCTCCATCAGCCGTTCGCGCTGCATGGTGATCTTCATCAACCAGCTGCGCATGAAGATCGGCGTGATGTACGGCAATCCGGAGACGACGACGGGCGGCAACGCGCTGAAATTCTATGCCTCGGTCCGGCTCGACATCCGTCGTACCGGTCAGATCAAGGATCGCGAGGACATCACCGGTAACACGACTCGCGTGAAGGTGGTGAAGAACAAGGTCGCACCGCCGTTCAAGCAGGTCGAATTCGACATCATGTATGGCGAAGGCATTTCGAAAATCGGCGAAATCCTGGACCTGGGCGTGAAGGCTGGGCTGGTCGAGAAATCGGGCAGCTGGTTCTCCTACGACTCGGTACGGATCGGGCAGGGGCGTGAGAACGCCAAGAATTATCTGCGCGAGAACCCCGACATGGCTGACCGGCTGGAACGGGCGATCCGCCAGCGGACCGAGAAGGTGGCCGAGGAGATGATGACCGGCCCCGATGCCGAGGACGATATCTGAAGCCATGCGGCCCGCCGGTGACGGCGGGCCGTTTTTTTTATCCGTATCGCGATATGGGAGGACGACGAGGCGGGCTATGACCAGCGGAATGGATTGGCAGGGCCAGATTGGCGATGTCTGGGCTGCGGAGTGGCGTCGGACAGAGCGCAGCCTGGCCGATCTCGCCCGGCATCTCGACGCGGCCATCATCAGCGTTGCGCCGGACACGGGCAACGTACTCGATATCGGCAGCGGAGCCGGTTCGACCAGCCTGGCGCTGCATGCGGCGCGACCCGCCCTTCGCATTACCGGGGTCGACTTGTCCTCGGAGCTGGTCGCTCTTGCGCGAGGGCGCGATCGCGAAGCCCTTGCCGATGGACCGCAGTTCCTGTGCGGTGACGCGGTTGCCGTGGCGGCGCGCGAAGGGCCGTTCGACTTGTTGGTCTCCCGCCATGGGGTGATGTTCTTTGCCGATCCCGTTGCGGCTTTTGCCGGTCTGCGCGCGGCGGCGCGGGATGGAGCTCGGATGGTCTTTTCTTGCTTCGACGACCGATCGCGCAATATATTCGCGACCATCGCGGACGAGGCCATCGGGGCGCCCCCCGCGGCTGAAGCCGGCTATCAGCCGGGTCCCTTCGCCTTTGCCGACTTGGAACAGGTCGAACGATGGCTGACACAAGCCGGATGGCGGCCTGACCTCGCGACGCGCGTGCCGTTTGATTATGTCGTGGGTGGAGGGGCTGACCCGCTTGGGGATGCGCTGTCCTTCCTCTCCCGCATAGGTCCCGCTGCGCGCGCCATGGCGCAGGCAGCACCCGACGAACGGGCGCGGATCGAGGGTCGATTGCGCGACGCGTTGGCGGGCCACCGGGTGGGTGACAGGATCGCGCTGCCCGCGTCCGCCTGGATCTGGCGATTGAGCGCTGCCTGACGGCGACGATGTCGGGCCTTATCTCGCCTGGCACATGGACCCCCTTCGTGAACCCGCTTCCCCGCCTGACGCGTTGTCGTGCCCGAATATGGGAAACAGCCATGACCATCATCGTCCATCATCTTGAAAACAGCCGGTCACAGCGCATCCTGTGGATGCTGGAGGAACTGGGCCTTCCCTATGAGGTCAAACGTTATGCGCGGGATCCCAAGACGATGCTGGCGCCCCGCGAGCTCCGCGCCGTGCACCCGCTCGGCAAGTCGCCGTTGATCGAGGATGAGGGGCTGGTCATCGCGGAGACGGGCGCGATCATCGAATATCTGGTGGGCAAGGGGGATGGCCGCCTGGGGCCGCCAGCGCACCGTGAGGCGATGCAGCGTTGGCGCTTCTGGCTCCATTATGCGGAAGGGTCGCTTATGCCGCCATTGTTCGTGTTGCTGGTACTCAGCCGCATTCCCATGATGGGCAAGGCGGCGATGAAGCGCTTCCGGCCGATGGTCGACCGCCATCTCGATTATGTCGAAAGTGAACTGGCGCGTTCGCCCTGGTTCGCGGGCGAGCAGATGACGGCGGCCGACATCATCATGAGCTTTCCGCTGGAGGCCGCCCGATCGCGCGCCGGGCTGGACGAGCGCCGCCCCGCGACCATCGCCTGGCTCGAGCGGATTCACGCCCGCCCGGCCTATCAGGCGGCGCTCGCCAAGGGCGGACCCTATGCCTATGCATGAGGCATAGGGTCCGGCGATCAATGCCCCCCGATCTGGCGGAAGCTGTCGGGCGCCGGCTCGGCGGGCGTGCCCGAGGGGGCGTGAAGCGAAGGTACATCGACCGGCTCGGGCGGATCCAGCGGCCCTTCCCATTTGGCGATGACCGCGCTCGCCACTGCATTGCCGATCACATTGGTCGCCGAGCGCCCCATATCGAGGAAATGATCCACCGCCAGGATCAGCAGCAGCCCGGCCTCGGGAATGTTGAACATCGGCATGGTCGCCGCGATCACGACGAGCGAGGCGCGCGGCACGCCCGCAATCCCCTTCGACGTGACCATCAGAACCAGCAGCATCGTGATTTGCTGCCCGATCGATAGATCGATGCCGTAAGCCTGCGCGATGAACAGCGACGCAAAGGTCATGTACATCATCGAGCCGTCGAGATTGAACGAGTAGCCCAGCGGCAGAACGAAGCTGGCGATGCGCGGCGGGACGCCGAACCGGTCGAGTCCCTCCAGGATGCGCGGATAAGCGGCCTCGGACGAGGCGGTCGAAAAGGCAAGGATCAGCGGTGCGCGGATATGCGCGATCAGGTCGCGAACGCGTGGCCCAATGAACAGCGCCGCGACACCGAGCAGCACGCACCACAGCAGGATGAGGCCCAGATAGAAGCTGCCCATGAAGATGGCGAGCTTGCCGATCACCGACGGGCCTTGTTCGGTCAGCGTTCCCGCGACCGCGGCGAACACCGCGATCGGCGCGACCCGCATGACATAGTCCGTCACCTGCAGCATCACCGCCACCAGTGCGTCGACCGCGCGGACGAGTGGCGCGGCGCGCTCGCCGACCGCCGTGATCGCGACGCCCAGGAACAGCGATCCGATGACGATCTGGAGCACCTCGTTGGTCGCCATCGCGTCGATCAGCGAGGCGGGGACGAGGTGGGTGACGAATTTCTGCAGGTCGAACCCGGCCTTCACGACCCCAGTATCGGCGGTGACGGCGGGAAGCGGCAGGTTCAGGCCGACGCCCGGATGCAGCAGGTTGACCAGCAACATGCCCAGGCTGAGCGACACGAGGCTGGCCGAGATGAACCAGGCGAGCGAGCGCACGCCGATCCGGCCCAGCGCCTTGGTATCGCCCATCTGCGCGATGCCCGACACCAGGGTCGCAAAGACCAGCGGCGCGATAATCATCTTGATAAGCCGCAGGAACAGGCCGGTGACGATCGCGAAATAGCTGGCGATCGTCTTCAATTGTGCCGCCGCCTCCGCACTGCCGTCGTTCAGCGACAGGTTGAGCGAAAGCCCCACGACGAGCCCCAGGACGAGGCCGATGAAGATGTACAAGGTCAGCCGCTTGGCCATGCATACCCCAAATTAAAATCTGCGCGGGAGCCAAGGGCATTGCGGCGCTCAGGTCAAGAATTCTATCGTCGCGGTCATGCAGACCACGTTGTCCCGCCGCGCGATGATCGCGGCCGCCGCCCTGCCGTTCCTCGTCCGGCCGGGCCTGCTGCGCGCGGCCGAGCCCGATCTGTCGGCGCTGTCGGACATGACCGGCGGCGCGGTGCCGATCGGCCCGGAGGAGCGGGCGCGGCGATTGACGCGAGCACAAAGCCTGATGAAGGCGAATGGGATCGGCGCGATCCTGATCGAGCCGGGATCGAGCATGATCTATTTTACCGGCGTGCGCTGGGGCCGCAGCGAACGGCTGACCGCCGCGATCCTGCCGGTCGAGGGCGAGCCGTGCATCGTCACGCCCTTTTTCGAGGAACCCTCGGTCCGCGAAACACTGGCCGTACCCGCTGAGGTGCGCGAGTGGCAGGAGGATCAGAACCCGCTGGCGATCGTCGCGGGCTTTCTGCGCGACCGCAAGCTCGCGGAACGCCCGGTCGGCATCGAGGAGACGGCGCGCTTCTTCGCGTTCGACGGACTGCAAAAGGCGTTGCCCGGCGCTCGCCTCGTCTCGGCCAATCCTGTGGTGCGTGGGTGCCGGATGGTGAAGACCCCTGCCGAGATTGCGCTGATGCAACTGGCGACCGATGTGACGATGGCCGCCTATCGCTGGGTCTACCCCCGCGTCGAGGCGGGGATGACCGGCACGGAGGTCGGCGCGCTGATGAGCGCCGCGACGCGCAAGCTGGGCGGCGCGCCCGAATTCAGCATGGCGCTGATCGGCGAAGCCTCGGCCTATCCGCATGGCAGCAAGCAGGTCCACCGGGTCGCGGAGAGCCAGGTCGTGCTGATGGACTGTGGCTGCACCGTCCAGGGCTATCAGTCGGACGTGTCGCGAAGCTGGGTCCATGGCGCCCCGAGCGCGGAGCAGCGCAAGGTCTGGGACACGGTGGCAAAGGGCCAGCAGGTCGCGCGAGGGGCTGCGCGGGTCGGCGCGCCGGCCGGCAGCATCGACGACGCGGTGCGGCGCTTCTATGAAGCCCGAGGCTATGGCCCCGGCTATCGTCTGCCCGGCCTGTCGCACCGAACCGGGCACGGCATCGGCCTGGACGGGCATGAGCCGGTCAACCTGGTCCGTGGCGAGGCGACGCCGCTGGCACCGGGCATGTGCTTTTCCAACGAACCAGGCCTCTATCTGCCGGGCAAGTTCGGCATCCGGTTGGAGGATTGCTTCCACATGACGAATAGCGGGCCGGTCTGGTTCTCGACGCCGCCCAAGGCAATCGAGGCGCCGATCGGGTGAAGTATTTTCTCTAGTTCAATAAGGATCGAGAGGGCACGCCGTTATCGCTGGATGGCATCGCCGCAGACCGCCCCGAAAAATTGTTATACATCGCCATCGAAACCCGACGCTTCGAGATCGAAAGATTCTGCCAACGATCGCTCTTCTTCTGGGGCTTCATCGCCGCAGCCTTTGTTGGCCATGCGGCGCTCGGCAAGGAAGGGCTATGGGAAGCGACTGTCATGATGGGCTGTTTTGGCCTGGTCGCGAGCCTGGCTTGGTCGCTCCAAAAAAAACCGCGGCGCCAAATATTGGCAGGAAGCATGGGAGCAGAAAGTCGAGCTGCTGGAGCTACGCCTTTGGGGTACCAAGCTTTTTCGTAACACCGAGATGCTTCATGCTGCGGGGTGGTTCGGTGCCAGTCGGTATTCAGTGTCCCGACTGGCTATCATGCTAAGCGACTTCACGGTCTTGATCTGGATCGCCTTGATCTTTCGGCTGGTCCAATGGCGTTTGGACCCCTGCCAAGGTAATTGGTGGGTCGCTTTCGCCATTGCAGGCACCTTGGCATTTTGCGGTGCCATGATGACCGTCGGGCGCTCGGAGGGTGGCGGCAAGCAACGTCCTTGAGCGAGGACAAATCCTCGCCTAAGTCGCGTCCATGACCTCGACCAACGACATCCGCCGCGGCTTTCTCGACTATTTCGGTTCGCAAGGGCACCAGATCGTGCCCTCCGCGCCGCTCGTGCCGCAGAACGATCCGACGCTGATGTTCGTGAATGCGGGCATGGTGCCGTTCAAGAACGTGTTCACCGGCCTGGAGTCGCGACCATATTCGACCGCAACCAGTTCGCAGAAATGCGTGCGGGCAGGGGGCAAGCACAACGATCTCGACAATGTCGGCTATACCGCGCGGCACCATACCTTCTTTGAAATGCTGGGCAATTTCTCGTTCGGCGACTATTTCAAGGAACAGGCGATCACCCATGCCTGGACCCTGCTGACCAAGGTCTGGGGCATTCCGGCCGACAAGCTCACCGCGACCGTCTATCACACCGATGACGAGGCGTTCGCCCTGTGGAAGAAGATTGCCGGGCTGCCGGATCACAAGATCATCCGCATCCCGACCAAGGACAATTTCTGGGCGATGGGCGAGAACGGGCCGTGCGGTCCGTGCTCCGAAATCTTCTATGACCACGGCGACCATATCTATGGCGGCCCTCCCGGCAGCCCCGAGGAGGACGGCGACCGATTCGTCGAGATCTGGAACCTGGTCTTCATGCAGTTCGAGCAGGAAGCCAATGAGATCGTCGGCGAACTGCCCAAGAAGTCGATCGACACCGGCATGGGGCTGGAGCGGATCGCCGCCGTCTTGCAGGGCGTGCACGACAATTACGACACCGACACCTTCAAGGCGCTGATCGCCGCCTCGTGCGAGCTGACCCACACCAAGGCCGAGGACGGTCAGAAGGCGTCGCACCGCGTCATCGCCGACCATCTGCGCTCGGCGGGCTTCCTGGTCGCCGACGGCGTGCTGCCCGCCAATGAAGGACGCGGCTATGTTCTGCGCCGCATCATGCGCCGGGCGATGCGGCACGCGCATCTGCTGGGTGCCAAGGAGCCGTTGATGCACCGGCTGGTCCCGGCGCTGGTCGCCGAGATGGGCGCGGCCTATCCCGAACTGGTCCGCGCGCAGCCGCTGATCGAAGCGACGTTGAAGCAGGAGGAAACCCGCTTCCGCCAGACGCTCGACAAAGGCCTCAAGCTGCTCGATGAAGCGACGGCGGGCATGGCACCCGGCGCGACGCTGGCGGGTGAGACGGCGTTCAAGCTCTATGACACGTTCGGCTTCCCGTACGACCTGACCGAGGACGCGCTGCGCGCGCAGAACCTGTCGGTCGACCGCGCGGGCTTCGACGCCGCCATGGCCGAGCAGAAGCGCGCCGCGCGCGCCGCCTGGAAGGGTTCGGGCGCCAAGGCGTCGGACGACGTCTGGTTCGACATCGCCGAGGAAACCGGCTCGACCGAGTTTCTAGGCTATGCCTCGGACACCGGCGAGGGTGAGGTGCTGGCGCTGGTCAAGGATGGCGCGCGGGTCGACAGCGCGGCCGCTGGCGAGAGCGTCGCGATCATCGTCAACCAGACGCCTTTCTATGGCGAGAGTGGCGGCCAGGTCGGCGACAGCGGCACCATCTCCAGCGAGACCGGGCTGAAGGCGGTCGTTACCGATACCTCCAAGCAGCTTGGCCGCGTGTTCGTGCACAATGCCGAAATCCAGGAAGGCGGGATCAAGGTCGGCGACACCGTGAAGCTGGCCATCGACACCAATCGCCGCGCCGCGATCCGCGCCAACCACTCGGCGACGCATCTGCTGCACGAAGCGCTTCGCCAACGGCTGGGCACGCATGTCGCGCAGAAAGGCTCCCTTGTCGCGCCGGAGCGGCTGCGTTTCGACTTCTCGCAGCCGGTCGGTATGACCGCCGACGACATCGCCGAGGTCGAGACTCGCGTGAACGAGCAGGTGCGCGGCAACGGACCCGTCGTCACCCGCCTGATGACGCCCGACGAGGCGATCGAAATGGGCGCGATGGCGCTGTTTGGTGAAAAGTACGGCGACGAGGTTCGCGTCGTGTCGATGGGCGAGGACGCCGATGGCACCTACTCGCTGGAATTGTGCGGCGGCACGCACGTCAATGCGCTGGGCGAGATCGGCGTGTTCAAGATCGTGTCGGAAGGCGCGGTGTCGAGCGGCGTTCGCCGGGTCGAGGCGCTGACCGGCGAGGGCGCGCGCGCCTATCTGTCGCACCGCGACGACATGCTGAAGGCCGCCGCCGCGACGCTGAAGACCACGCCAGACGAGGTGCCCGCGCGTATCGCCGCACTGGTCGAGGATCGCCGCCGTCTGGAGCGCGAACTGGCCGAGGCCAAGAAGGCGCTCGCCATGGGTGGCGGTGCCGGTGGTGCGGCCGCCGGACCCGAGCAGATCGGCGATGTGGCCTTTATCGGCCAGGTGCTCGACGGCTTCGAGGCCAAGGGGCTGCGTGGGGCGGTGGACGACGCCAAGCAGCGTCTGGGCGGTTCGGGCGTCGCGGTGATGGTCGCGATCAACGACGGCCGCGCCTCGGTCGCGGTCGGTGTCACCGACGACCTGACCGCCAAGCACAATGCGGTCGACCTGCTGCGCAAGGCGGTGGCGGCACTGGGCGGGCAGGGCGGCGGCGGTCGTCCCGACATGGCCCAGGGCGGCGGCCCGGACGGCACCAAGGGCGCCGAGGCGCTCCAGGCAGTCAGGGACGCGCTGGCCGGCTGATCGGCATATCAGAAGGAATGAGCGGGGGAGGGCGTCCGCGCCCTTGAGCGGGGGTATCGACCATTTAACGGTGTTCGATCCGCCCGCGGTCGCGCCAGATGCGACGATCCCCTTCGGCGGGGTTTATCTGCGCGGCCTCTATTTCGGCCCGGGTGACTTCGCCGCGATGTTCCAATATGCCGCGATGGCGCGTTTCGTCGAAAGGGCAATCGCGAAAGGAGAGCCGAAGCCGTGAGCGCGCCCAACGGACGTCCAGATCTGACCGCCGGACCGATCGGCAAGACCCTGTTGCTCTTCGCATTGCCGACGTTGGGATCCAGCGCGCTGCAATCGCTGAATGGGTCGATCAACGCCATCTGGATCGGCCAGTTTCTGGGCGAGCGCGCGCTGGCCGCGACGACCAACGCCAATATCATCATGTTCCTGCTAGTCGCCGCGACCTTTGGCTTCGGCATGGCGGCCACCATCCTGATCGGCCAGAATATGGGACGTCGCGACGTGGATGCGGTGCGCCGCGTATTGGGGGCGGCGTTGGGCCTGTTCGCGGTCATCTCGACCGCGACGGTGTTCGTCGGCTGGCTCGCCGCGCCCATGATCCTTCGTGCGCTGGCGACCCCTGCGGAGGTGTTTCCGCTGGCGCTTGCCTATCTGCGGGTGATCTTCGTCGCGATGCCGCCGGGCTTCATATCGGTCCTGCTGACCATGGCGCTGCGCGGCGTTGGCGATTCGATCACGCCCCTGAAGTTCATGGCCCTGGGCTCGGTCCTTGATGTCGCGTTGAACCCCGTCTTCATCCTGGGGCTGGGGCCGGTGCCAGCGCTGGGGATCGAGGGGTCGGCAATCGCCACCTTGATCGCCAATGCCGGATCGCTGCTGGCGCTCGTCACCTATATCTATGCCAAGGATCTCGTCATTCGGCTGCGTGGGGCGGAGTGGCGCAATCTGTTGCCGACCGCGCAGCTGCTCAAGACCATCGTGGTCAAGGGGTTTCCGATGGGCTTGCAGATGCTGGTCGTCTCGACCTCGGCGCTGGCGATGATGGGGCTGGTCAACCGGCATGGCACCTCCACCACGGCGGCCTACGGTGCGGCGAACCAGCTTTGGACCTATATCCAGATGCCCGCTATGGCGGTGGGCGCGGCGGTCAGTGCGATGGCGGCGCAAAATATCGGGGCGGGGCAATGGGATCGGGTCGATCGGATCACCCGTGCCGGGCTTCGCATGAATTTGCTGCTGACCGGCGTGCTCGTCCTGGTCGTGACCCTGCTCGACCGGCATGTGCTGTGGTTGTTCCTAGGCAATGAACAGAATGCGATCGGCATCGCGGCCAAGATCAACCTGATCGGCGGGTGGAGCTTCATCCTGTTCGGCGTGTCGATGGTGCTGGCGGCGACCGTCCGCGCCAATGGCGCGGTGGTGGGGCCGCTGGTGATCCTCGCGATTGCGATGTTCCCGGTGCGCTTTGGCCTCGCCAATCTGCTGGAGCCAAGCCTGGGTGCGGACGCGATCTGGTGGAGCTTTCCAGCGGGCTCGCTCGCATCGATGCTGATGACCATCGGCTATTATCGATATGGCGGATGGCGCAGGGGACGGCTGGCCGCGGTGGCGGGCAAGGAGGAATGCGAGGAACAGGCGCTGGCCGAGGGGCAGCCGACCAATAAGGCGATGCCCGTCGGGTAGGATAGATGCTCGTCCCTATATAAGAGACCTTGTCATTCGGCCGGCGCGATGACCTCAATGATCCCCGGTGCGATGCGTGCGGTAACCGGCGTGCGGGCCAGTACCTCGCCGTCGATCGAGATGGGCAGCGGCGGGATGGTGGTCAGCTTGATCTCACGCCCCCGGAAGTCGCGAACCTTTTCCTTGCGATAGTCACTACGCAGGATGCTGGCCGCCCAGTTGACGATCAGGCGGCGCTTCACATGGCCGCACACCGCCTGGACGACGATCTCGCCCGAATCGACCGCGGCAGCGTCCACCAGCTCGGTGCCGCCGTGATAAGGCCCGTTGGAGATACGGACTTCGACCACGCGCAGCCGCTCGCGCTTGCCGTCCTGCTCGACGATCAGCGTGAAGGGACGGAAGCGGAGGAACTGATACGCCGCCCAGCCCAGATAGCCTAGCCGCCCGGCGACGCGCTTCAGGCCGTGCGGCACCGTCTCGGCGATCTTGGGGCTGATACCCATCGCGGCGCAATTGGCGTAATAGTCATTGTCGATCATGCCCAGGTCGATCCGGCGCGGGAAGCCGGTACGGATCACCTCGATCGCGCCCTCGATGGTCAGCGGGATGCCGAGTGACCGCGCGAAACTGTTCGCGGTGCCGAGCGGCAGCACACCCAGCATCACGTCATGCCCGACCATCAGATCGACCAGCCCGCTGATCGTCCCGTCGCCGCCGCCCAGGATCAACAGATCCGGCTTGGCAGCCAGCAATTCGCGAACGGTCGGCTCAAGGTCCTCCGGGTTCTCCACCGCACGGGCGTCAACCGGATAGGGGAGGTCGGCCATCGCGGCACAGGCGCGACGGAACAAAGCCTGGCCTCGCCGCGACTTGGCATTCACCACCATCGCCGCCGATCGAATCTCTCGCAACCTTCAATTCCTTTCGCGCCCGCAACGCTTTGCACGCAACGCTTGGCAAGCGCTGTCCGATCCCGCAAAAGCCCTTTTGATGACCGCATCCTTTCCCGCGCTTCGCCTTCGCCGTACCCGCGCCTCGCAATGGAGCCGTCGGCTTCATGCTGAAACAGCGTTGACCCCGGCAGACCTGATCTGGCCCCTGTTCGTCACCGAGGGACAGGGCGTGGAGGAACCGATCGCCAGCCTGCCCGGCGTGTCGCGCTGGTCGCTGGATGGTATCGTCGCGCGCGCGAAAGAAGCGGCGGCGTTGGGTATTCCTTGCCTGGCGCTGTTTCCCAATACACCATCCCATCTGCGCACCGAGGACGGGCGCGAGGCGCTGAACCCCGATAATCTGATGTGCCGCGCCATTCGCGCGATCAAGGATGCGGTGCCGGAGATCGGTGTGCTGACCGACGTCGCGCTCGATCCCTATACGACCCACGGGCATGACGGGCTGGTCGATGCGGCGGGCTATGTCGTCAACGACCGCACGGCCGACGCGCTGGTCGAGCAGGCGCTGACCCAGGCCCGCGCGGGCTCGGACGTGATCGCACCGTCGGACATGATGGACGGCCGTATCGGCATGATCCGCGCCGCGCTGGAGGGTGAGGGCTTCGTCAACGTCCAGATCATGGCCTATGCCGCCAAGTACGCCAGCGCCTTTTACGGGCCGTTCCGCGACGCGGTGAACACGCGCGGGCTGCTGAAGGGCGACAAGCGCACCTATCAGATGGATCACGCCAATGCCGAGGAGGCGCTACGCGAGGTGGCGCTCGATCTGGCCGAGGGCGCGGACAGCGTGATGGTGAAGCCGGGGCTGCCCTATCTGGACATCATCCGCCGGGTGAAGGAGGAATTTCGCGTGCCGACCTTCGCCTATCAGGTGTCGGGCGAATATGCGATGATCGAGACGGCGGTAGCGGCGGGCGCGGCCGATCGCGATGCGATGGTGCTGGAGACGCTGATGGCGTTCAAGCGCGCCGGATGTTCGGGAGTGCTGACCTATCACGCCGCCCATGCCGCCCGATTGCTGAACGCCTGATCCCGTTTCCGGTGACACGCCGCATCCCGGATCTGGCGGCGCGCGCGCTGTTCGTGGCGACGATCCTGACGGGATCGTTCCTGCTGTTCCTGGTCCAGCCGCTGGTCGCGCGCATGGCGCTGCCCCGGTTGGGCGGCGCGCCCGCCGTCTGGAACTCGGCGATGTTCGTCTATCAGGCGCTGCTGCTGGGCGGCTATGCCTATGCCCATGCGCTGGGGCGGTGGCGGCCCAAGGTGCAGGCGGGGGTTCATATCCTGGTGCTGGCGGTGGCGGCGCTGTGGCTGCCGATCGGCTTGATGGCGGTCGATCTGCCGCCCGATGCCGAACCGGCGTTATGGGTACCCTGGCTGCTCGGTTTGTCGATCGGGCCGTTATTCTTCGCCGTGTCGGCGCAGGCACCGCTGATCCAGCGCTGGTTCGCGCTCGCCCAGCCGGGGCGCAATCCTTATGCGCTATACGCCGCATCCAATCTGGGCAGTTTCGCCGGATTGATCGCCTACCCCCTCCTCGTCGAACCGGCAATGACGCTTCACGGCCAGAGCCGGTTGTGGAGCCTGGGCTACGGCGTGCTCGCGCTGCTGGTTGTGGTCTGCGCCACGCGGTTGCCAGCCTCGAGCGATCCCATCGCCGACCCCGCACCGACCTCGGCCGCGCCCAGTTGGCGGCGCATCGCGTACTGGGTCGCGCTGGCGGCGGTGCCCTCCGGCTTGGTGCTGGCGACGTCGACCTATATCACGACCGACATCGTCGCGATGCCGCTGCTCTGGGTGCTCCCGCTGGGACTGTATCTGGCGAGCTTCATCATCGCCTTCGCCACCCGGCGCGGCGCGGCCGACACGCTGACCCGGATCGCGCCGGTGACGTTGCTGCTGTTCGGCGGGGTCATCATGGGCGGCTATCCCGAGCGGCCCTATTCCAACGTTGTCGTCGCCTTGCTGCTGCTATTCATGGTGTCGGTCGCACTACATACCGCCATGTACCGTGCGCGGCCGGCGGTCGACCGGCTGACCGGCTTCTATCTGTGGATGGCGGTCGGTGGCGCGCTGGGGGGCGTGTTCGCGGGCATAGTGGCGCCGGTGCTGTTCGACTGGACCTATGAATATCCGCTGCTGATCCTGGCTGCGGGAATGCTGATCCCGCAGCAATTCATCCTGCCGGTGATCCGCGATCTGTGGTGGCGGCATCCCCGGGCGATGCTGGTCGCGCTGGCGGTGGTGATCGGCCTGCTGCTCGACCTCCGACTGGTCGGGCCAGCGGCGTGGTTCGGCGAGGAACGGCAGGGGACGGTGTTCCTGGTCATCGCTGCCCTGGGGTTCCTGACGATTGGGGCGCGAGCCGGTTTCGTGCTGTTGCTGGCGGGCGCGCTGGTGCTGTTCGGTGGATACCGGGCACTGTCGCTGTCGATGGAGCGCGATGCACGGATGCGCAGCTATTTCGGCGTCTACACCGTCCGCGATGGGCCGGGCTATCGCGAGCTGGACCATGGCTCGACCGTGCATGGCATCCAGCTGCGCGGCTCGGTGGCGCGGGAGCGGACGCCGACCACCTATTATGCCCCCTATTCCGGGGTCGGCCGGGCAATGCGTGCCGCGCCGATGCTTTATGGTCCGGCGGCGCGGATCGGCGTCGTTGGACTGGGGACGGGAACGCTCGCCTGCTATGCCAAACCGGGTCAAAGCTGGCGCTTCTACGAGATTGATCCCGTCATTGTCCGTATCGCGCGCGATACCGGTCAGTTCAGCTATCTGCGGCGGTGCCAGCCCGATCCCGTCATCCGCATCGGCGACGCGCGCATTCGCCTCGCCGCCGAGGCACCGGCCAGCCTCGACCTGCTGGCGCTCGATGCCTTTTCCTCCGACGCGGTCCCGGCGCATCTGCTGACCCGCGAGGCGTTCGCGACCTATGCCCGGGTTCTGTCGCCGCGCGGGTTGCTGCTGGTGCACATCTCCAACCGCTTCGTCGATCTGGAGCCGCTGGTCGCCGCCGCCGCCCGCGAGGGGGGCTGGAAGATTTCGCGGCTGAGCTATGTGCCGACCGATCTGGACCGCGAGGTGGAGGCTACGGCCTCGGTCTGGCTGGCGCTCTCGCGGGATGCGCGTCTGCTGGATGCGCTGGAGGCGCAGGGCGGTGACTGGACCCCGGCGGTGGCACCACCCGGTCTGGCCGCGTGGACCGACAACTATTCCAGCATCCTGCCCTTTATCCGCCGGTTCTGACCCGAGTCAGGCGGCAGGCAGGGTATCGTTGATCGCCTTGATCTGCTCCGCCTGCCGCGTCACCGCCGCCGACGCCCGTTCGCGCAGAGCATTCAGCGTCGGATAATCCGGTTCCAGCGCGGCAGCACGCTGGATCGCGCGATCATCGACTTCGGTCAACAGTGACGAGGTCCGCGCACGGATTTCGTCGAGCGTCGCCAGCGCGGTCTGTGCGGCCAGCCAGGCATCGCTGCCCACCGCCGCCCCGCGCGCCTTGGCGGCATCCGCGCGCGCCTGGTCATGCGCCGAGCCGAACTCCTGCTCCACGCTCGTCAGGCGGCGGGCCATCTCGGTGATCTGGGTATCGAGGGTGGGATCGGGGCGAAGCACGACCGGCTTGGCCGCAGGTTCGGCAAAGCCCTGTTTTTCGACCGGCCGCACCGCCAGCGACGGATAGGGGGTGGTGCCACGATCGCGCGCGCACCCCGCCAGGCTCAGGCCGACGAGAAGGATGGAGGCGCGCAGGATATGAGCGGGCCGGGCGAACGGGGCGGGGCGATAGGGCGTCATCGCGATCTTCCTAGCCGCAACAGGATGCCGGACCAAATGCCGCAAAGCCCTGGCCCGGTCCTGCAGGACAAAAAATGTGGATAACCGTTGCAAAGGGGTTGCCAAGATTCGGAAGCGCTTCTATCAGCCCACCTCCACAGCGCGCCCGTAGCTCAGCTGGATAGAGCATCAGACTACGAATCTGAGGGTCGGACGTTCGAATCGTTCCGGGCGCGCCAGTGGATCACATCCGGTCTCTTGAGACCCCATGCGCGCCCGTAGCTCAGCTGGATAGAGCATCAGACTACGAATCTGAGGGTCGGACGTTCGAATCGTTCCGGGCGCGCCATTTTCCCCGACATCATTGGCACCACGGCGCTTCGGCCCCGACCGCAGCCGGGGCCTGTCCCGTCGTCAGCGCCAGCCGAGTGCGGGCGCGATGTGGTGCAGGATGTTTTCGATCACATGCACGTTGTAATCCACGCCCAGCTGGTTGGGGACGGTCAGCAATAGCGTATCGGCCTCCGCGATCGCTTCGTCGGCGCGCAATTGTTCGATCAGGCGCTCCGGCTCGGCAGCGTAGGAGCGACCGAACACCGCGCGCATATTGTCGATGACGCCGACCTGATCCTGGCTGTCGTCGCGGCCGAAATAGGCGCGGTCCTGATCGGTGGTCAGCGCAAAGATCGAACGCGAGACCGATACGCGTGGGGCGCGATCATGACCGGCCGCCGCCCAGGCTTCGCGATAGGCGCGAATCTGCCGGGCCTGCTGGACATGAAAGGGTTCGCCGCTCTCATCGGCCTTCAGGGTCGAGCTTTGCAGGTTCATGCCTTGCTTGGCCGCCCAGATTGCGGTGGCGTCGGAGGCGGAGCCCCACCAGATCCGGTCGCGCAGCCCCGCCGAGTGCGGCTCAAGCCGTAACAGGCCGGGCGGGTTGGGGAACATCGGACGGGGATTGGGCTTGGCAAAGCCCTGACCCTTTAGCAGGTGCAGGAATACCTCGGCATGGCGGCGCCCCATATCGGCGTCCGTCTCCCCTTGCGCGGGGCCATAGCCGAAATGTCGCCATCCCTCGATCACCTGTTCGGGCGAGCCCCGGCTGATGCCAAGCTGCAATCGTCCGCCGCTGATGAGGTCGGCCGATCCTGCGTCCTCGACCATGTAGAACGGATTTTCGTAGCGCATGTCGATCACGCCGGTCCCGATCTCGATCCGGCTGGTCCGCGCGCCGACCGCGGCGAGCAGCGGGAAGGGGGAGGCGAGTTGCTGCGCGAAGTGATGCACTCGGAAATACGCCCCGTCCGCGCCCAGTTGCTCGGCCGCGACGGCGAGGTCGATCGACTGGAGCAGTACGTCTTGCGCCGACCGCGTGGCGGACTGGGGCGAGGGCGACCAATGGCCGAACGACAGGAAACCGATCTTTTTCATACGTTCAAGATAAGGCGAATGTGCGGCCGGTCCACCGACGTGGTGGAAACGGTCGCTTTCCGAAATCACAGGTCAGCGTGCTCGCCAGTGGCTTGCGATCGCCTTTTTCTCCCCCGCCGCGTCGAGCGGCATGTCGGCCATCATGTTCTGCGCGATCGCCATCAACTCGACATCGGACGACCCTGCCTGGACATAACCGCCGCCCGAGCGCGGCGCGCTGCCCGGCATGGTCCGGCGCAACGCCCAGCCCTTCGGATCGCGACAGGCTATGCCGTCCGCCTCGGCCGACCGGAACACCCGGCAAAAGCCATTGTCCTGTGCGCGGAAGCTGACCGCGATGCGCACCGGCCCCTTTGCTCCACTCGCCTGATCGTCGAGTGCCTGGGCAAGCGATCCGGCGGCGTAGAGACCATGGTCGGTCGCCGTGACCGACCCTTCCTGATGGATGCCGCGCCCGACCAGCACCCCGACGACAAGGCACGCGGCCATCGCCGCCGCCGATTGCCAGGCAGCCGAGACGCGCCGGGCGCGCGGCAGGCGCTTTGGCATCTGCACGACATTGCTGGTCAGCATCGCCGCCAGCCGGTCGGGCACGGGATCGTCGGCGATCGGCGCATAGGCCTCGCTCAGCTTGGATTTCAGGCGGCGATGGCGCGCGACCTGCTCGGCCAGGGCGGGATCGTTGGCGATGGCGCGTTCGACGCGTTTCGTCGTCAGCGGATCAAGCGCGCCGTCGGCATAGGCCATCAGCAATTCGGGTTCGATCGTCATGCCGCTTCTCCCAGCCGCGCCATCAGCGCCTGTCGTCCACGTACCAGTCGCGAGGTCAGGGTTCCCATTGGAATGTCCAGTATTTCGGCGGCTTCCTTATAGGCCAGCCCCTCGACCAGCACGAGCGCCACCGCTTCGCGCTGTTCATCGGGCAGGGTGCGCATCGCCGCGTCGACCTCGTTCAGCGCGACCCGCGCTTCGGCATTGCCCGCACCGCCGACGCTCAAGCCCGCCTCTTCGGCGACGAAGGTCTCGGCCGCGCGCGACCGGGCACGGGCGGTGTCGATCCAGGCATTGCGCATGATCCGGTACATCCAGCTGTCCAATCGCGTCCCCACCTGCCACGACCCTCGCGCCAACAGGGCCTTTTCGATCGTGACCTGGCACAGATCGTCCGCATCCGCCCCATCATGGGTGAGTGATCGTGCAAACCGCCGCAGTCGCGGAAGCAGCGCCAACAACTCGGTCTCGAAAGCGGCCAAACCTGTTTTCCTTGTTGCCGGGATGAAACGGATGAGGTTCGTCGTTTAATCCATGTCGGCATGAATTTTGACAATGGGTGAACGGCGATGAAGCGGACGACCCGCTATCTGGCACTATCGATGGCAGCGGCGGGTCTGGTGCTGGGCGTGACGGCGGGGCGAGCGCAGCTGGTGCCGTCGCTGCCGGGGATGCCGTCACTTCCCGGCGGCCTGCCCTCGGTCGGGCGGAGCATCACGTCTCTGGCCGATCCGGTGATCGACCGGGTCGAGGCGGCGTCTCGAACAACCGCGCGACAGCTGGCGCAGGTTCGCCGTGCCACCTTCGCGCAGCTGGTCCGCGACCATCCGAACGCCATTGCGCTGGATCCGATGGGCTTTCCGGCCCGGGCGGGCGAGGTGGTGGTTGATGCTCCGAGCGACGCGCTGCTGGCGGCTGTCGGGCGGCTGGGCTTTACCGTCATAGAGCGCGACGACGTGCTGGGCGTCGGCTTCGTCCGGCTGCGCGTGCCGCCGGGCAAGTCGTTGAAGGCGGCGTTGGCCGTCCTCGAAAAGTTGGGCGGAGAAGTGAGCGCCGATCAGCTCCATCTGCCAAGCGGTAGTGGCGCTTCGATTGGCATGTCCGCCGGGGAAGGAAGTGGCGCGCGCGGTACCATGGTCGGCGTAATCGACGGAGGCGCCGAGGGCGCGGCACTGACGAAGGGCTTCGCGACGGGAGCACCGCGCGCCAACGATCATGGCACCGCGGTCGCCTCGCTGATCGCGGGGAGCAACGGTATCCACGGATCTCTGCCCGCTGCGCGGATCGTCTCGGCCGATGTCTATGGCAGCGACCCGGCGGGCGGCAACGCGACCGCTATCGCCAAGGCGCTGGGCTGGCTGGTGGAGCAGCGCGTGTCCGTGGCGACGATCAGTCTGGTCGGCCCCACCAACCCGCTGCTCGCGCGCGTGGTCGCGGCGGCGCAGAAGCGCGGGCTCATCATCGTGGCGGCGGTCGGCAATAATGGACCCGCCGCGCCGCCCGCCTATCCGGCCTCCTATCCCGGCGTCATCGCCGTGACCGGCGTCGATGGACGCGGGCGTCCCCTGATCGAGGCGGGACGGGCGAGCCATGTCGACTATGCCGCGCCCGGCGCGGACATGCTGGCCTCTGGGGTCGGCGGCCGTCGGCTCAAGGTGCGGGGCACGTCCTTTGCCGCGCCGCTGGTCGCCGGGCGGGTGGCGGCGGCTTACCCATCCCTCGATCCGGGCCGCATCCATGCCGCGCTGGCCGAAGTCGATGCCGAAGCAAAAAAAATCGGGCGTAAAGCGGAGGAAAAATTCATAGGCCGCGGAATAGTTTGCGCCGATTGCCGGACGCCTGCGCAGTAAAAGGCGAATCTTTCTAGGGATTAAATCGGACGTGCCTCTCGTTGTCTCTCCAGAAGTTAAGGAGAACGATGATGAAGAACCTTTTTTCCGGCACCGCGATCCTTGCTGCGGCACTTGTCGCGATGCCCGCTTCGGCCCAGCTGCTTGGTGGCGGCGGTGGCCTGGTCGGCGGTGGCGCTCTGGCGGGCCGGCTCGGCGGTGTCACTGGCGGCCTGACCGGCGGGGCGAACGGCACATTGAACGGCGCGAGCCAGAGCGGCCGCACCGCGACCGACATGGCGACCCGGACGCGCGCTTCGGTGCGGGGCGACCGCAATGTCGACCTGCGCCGTGGCCGAGTAGCGGCTTCGGGGGAAGCCGCCGGCAGCTCGACACTGGACAGCGCGACACGGGTCGGTAGCCAATCGGGCGGCGCCAATGGCTCGGCCTCGGTCACCGTCGGCGGCGGCGTGGATGTCCAGCTGATCGGCACCGATGCGGTGCGCGATGTGGCGGGACGCGGGGTGAACACGGTCGGTAATGTCACCGGGCGGGCACGCGACACCGCCGGGGCGGTCGGCAACCGGGCGCGGGGTGCTGTCTCCAACCTGACCGAGCGCGCCGCCAATGCCAGTGGCGTTGTCACGGGTTCGGGCAGCGCGCTGGTCTCTGCCCAGGGACAGGGCGAAATCACCAGCACCGCCAAGTAACGGCGCTGTCGTTTAAGGGTGATGCGCCCGCCCCCGAGGCCGGGCGCATCGTCCTATTCAGGCCGGTATTCCTTGCGCAGCCGGCAGTTCGGCGATGTCGGAGGATTCGGACCAAAGGTTGATGCCGCCATCCTCCGCTGCCTGGTCGATCGCGGCCAGCTCCTCTACGGTGAAGTCCAGCCGCGCGACCGCATCGAGCGAGTCGTCCAGCTGCTCGACCGTCCGTGCGCCGATCAGCGCCGAGGTCACGCGGGGATCGCGCAATACCCAGGCGATCGCCATCTGCGCCAGAGTCTGCCCACGCGCCGCTGCGATCTCGTTCAGGCGTCGGGTGGCGGCCAAATTTTGGTCGGTCAGCAGTGACTGCGAAAGCGACCCGCCCCGAGTCGCGCGCGCATCCTGAGGCACGCCGTTCAGATATTTGCTGGTCAGCATTCCTTGCGCCAACGGCGAAAAGGCAATGCAGCCCGTCCCCAGTTCCTCCAGCGTCGCCAGCAGATCGCGCTCGATCCAGCGGTTCAGGATCGAATAGCTCGGCTGATGGATGAACAGCGGCACTTTCTCCTCCGCCAGGATCGCCGCCGCGCGCCGGGTCAGACCCGCGTCATAGGACGAGATGCCGACATACAGCGCCTTGCCCTGCCGGTGGAGCTGTACCAGCGCACCCATCGTCTCCTCCAGCGGCGTGGTCGGGTCGACCCGGTGCGAATAGAAGATGTCGACATAGTCGACGCCCATGCGCTTGAGGCTCTGGTCACAACTGGCGATCAGATACTTTTTGGACGAACCGATATCGCCATAAGGCCCCGGCCACATGTCCCAGCCCGCCTTGGTCGACAGGATCAGCTCGTCGCGGTGGGCGGCGAAGTCACGGGCCATCACGCGCCCGAAATTTTCCTCCGCCGAGCCGTAGGGGGGGCCGTAATTGTTCGCGAGATCGAAATGGGTGACGCCCCGGTCGAATGCGCGGCGCAGGATCGCGCGACCGGTCTCGAACACGTCGGTCCCGCCAAAATTCTGCCACAGCCCCAGGCTGATCGCGGGCAGCTTCAGCCCGCTGCGCCCCGTCCGGCGATAGGGCATCCGGCCGTCATAGCGCGCGGGGTCGGCGGTATAGGGATCGGGGAAAGCCATGACACAAATCCTCTTCGTTCTGACGCGCGGCTCTACGCCGCATGGGCGCTGTCGCCAATTTCTTCGATCAAGCCAGCAACTCGCTCAGCCGCGCGAGCCGGTCGTCGGCGCTTTCGAGGCGTTCCTTTAGCAGATAGCGCCCGTCCTTCTCCTCCAGCCCCTCAAGGCCGCCCAGATCGGTATCGCGGCCATGCGGAGTGAGCGCGATGGCAGCAGGCCCCGCATCGATCCGCGCGATGCCGAGCGACCGCATCCGCTCGCGCAACCGGGCAAGGATCAGCAGCGTCGCGGCATCCTCGGGCAGTTCGCCGAACCGATCCTCCAGCTCCGCCTCGAACGCATCGAGCGCGGCATCGTCGCGCAGTCGTCCCAGCCTGGCATAGAGCGAGATGCGCAGATCCTCGTCGGGTATCCATGTCTCAGGCAGCCGACCCTCCACACCGATGCGCAGTTCCGGCGTCCAGCGCTCGACCGTCTCGCCGCGCGCGGTGCGCAGCGCGTCTTCGAGCAACTGCTGATACAGCTCAACGCCGATCAGCCGCATATGCCCGGCCTGTGTTTCGCCCAGCAAATCGCCCGCGCCGCGCATGTCCAGGTCGCGCGCGCTGATCGCAAAGCCCGCACCCAGCCGGTCGAAAGCCTCCAGGGTGCGCAGGCGTTTCAGGGTACGCGGCGCGATGGCATCCTCACCCTTGGCGAACAACAGCACCTGGCCCCGCCGATGGCCGCGACCGACCCGACCGCGTAGCTGGTGCAGCTGGGCCAGGCCGAAGCGGTCGGCATGGACGATCGCCATCGTATTGGCGCGCGGTACATCGAGACCCGCCTCGATGATGTTGGTCGCCAGAAGCACGTCGCCGTCCCCCCCGCCGAAACGGACCATGACGTCATCGATTTCGGCGGCGGGGAGCTTGCCATGCGCCTGCATGACCTCCAGCTCGGGCACGATCCGGGCGAGTTTCTCGGCGAGCGGCGCCATGTCGGCGATGCGCGGCACCACGACGAAGCTCTGCCCGCCGCGCGACCGCTCGCGCAGCAGTGCGGCGCGCAGCGTCTCGGGTGAGAAGGTCGAGACGGCGGTGCGGATCGGCTGGCGCCGGGCGGGGGGCGTGGCGATGATCGACAGCTGGCGCAGCCCGACCAGCGCGGCCTGGAGCGTACGCGGAATGGGCGTGGCGGATAATGTCAGGACGTGGCCCAAGGACAGTGCTTGAAGACGCGCCTTGTCGGCGGCGCCGAAACGCTGTTCCTCATCGACGATGACCAGGGCCAGATCCTTGTACGTCACACCCTTGGCCGCGACCGCGCCGGTGCCGATCACGATCCGGATACTGCCGTCAGCGAGACCCGCCTTGACCCGGCGCTTCTCGGCGGGCGTCGACAGGCGCGACAGCCCTGCAACGGCGATGCCTGCCTCCTCGAACCGGGTGGCGAAGCTGTCCAGATGCTGGCGGGCCAGCACGGTGGTCGGCGCGGCGACGATCACCTGTCGCCCGGCCAGCGCGGCGATGGCGGCGGCGCGCAGGGCGACCTCGGTCTTGCCGAAGCCGACGTCGCCGACCACCAGCCGGTCCATCGGGCGCCCGGAGGCGAGGTCGGCCCGAACCGCCTCGATCGCGGTCAGCTGGTCCGGCGTCTCGCTGTACGGAAAGCGGGCCGCGAACCGTTCATAGTCTGCAATCGGGGGATCAAGGACCGGGGCATGGCGTCCGGCGCGTTCGGCGGCCATCTCGGTCAGCTGGCGGGCGGTCTGGGCGATCGCCTCGTCTATGCCGCGGCGTCGTTCGTGCCAGCTTTTCCCGTCGAGCGTGTCGAGGCGAACCGCGTCGTCCTCCCCGCCATAGCGCCATAGCCGGTCGGTTTCTGCAATGGGGACCAGGCGCGTGGCACCCCGCGCATATTCCAGTTTGACCGCGTCGCTCGTGGCGCCATCCTGGCCATCGATCGCCTCCAGTCCGGCAACCGTAGCGATGCCGTGATCCTCGTGAATGACGGTGTCACCAACGCGGATCTCGGCGGTCTGCATCAGCGACAGGTCGACGCGTGGCGCGATTCCTTCTTCGCGTTCGGCCCGGCTGCCCAGCAGATCGGCGGCACTGACTGCCAATATGCCGTCACCCGCAAACCCGCGCCCGGCTGGAGCGGCGAGCGTCAGAAGCGATCCGGCCTTGGCCTTCGCGATCTCCTGCCAGCTTGCGACGCGGGTTGCAGTCTTGCGCAGGACATTGTCGACGCGTTTGCCCAGAAAGCGCAGGTCGCGTTCACTGCCGATCAGGACGACGCGGCCGCCCTCCTTCATCGCCGCACGGGCGGTGGCGGCGAAATCACGCAGGGGCGCGCGGCTTTCGACAAAGCGCGCGGGTGGCTCGGCCAGACGCGCTATGGTGGAGGTTTCGCGCTGGCCAAGCGCCTTTTGCCAGGAGTGATCCGCGAGCATGTCGCGTGCCACACGCTTGGAGCCCCGCCTGGCGACATCGGCGCTCAACAGCAGCAGACGGCGCCGACGCTCATCGGCGGCGGGCTCGATGATGACGCAAGCACTGGGCAGATGGTCGAGCAGGCTGGTCGGTGTCGTGCCGAGTGGCGGCTCGGCCACCCGACCCAGCTCGCGGCGTTCGATCTCGCCCGTGCAGCGCTGGTCGGCCGCATCGTAGGAGCGGATCGCGATGATCCGACCATCGCCGACCTCAATGCGCAGCGGCTGTTCGGCATCGGCGGGGAATATGTCGAGCACCTGGCCCCGCAGCGCCACCTCGCCGGGCTCGTCGACCCGCTCGTCGGCGATATAGCCCAGGTCGAGCAGCATCGCGTGAAGCTCGGCAAGGTCGCAGGGATCGTCGAGTGCGACGCGGGGCGGCTCGGCGGCGAAGGTCTCGGGCGGGGGCAGCGCGCGCGCCAGGGCCTCGCCGGAAGTGACGACGGCAATGCGGCCCCGGTCCTCCGTAGCCAAAGCCATCTGGATACGATGCAGCGCCGACACCCGCTGCCCGACATTGGCGGGGGACGCCGGGGCGTCGTCACCTGGTAGCGCGTCGGAGCCGGGGCAGAACAGGATGGTCGCGTCGGGGACATTGCGCTGAGCATTCGCGTCACGTCGAGCGCACGCGCCTCGTCGGTGACGGCAAGCAGGATGTCCGACCGGTCGAGTATCTCTGCCGCGCCGGCTACCAGCTCGGCCACGCCCAGCACCGGGGCGGGTCCGTCACGGGAGGGGGGCATGGTGGCGATCTCGGCGTGGGACAATATGCGCAACGAACAGCACTCCAGCAAAGACGGCGGACTTTTCGGAACGGGCAGGAGGAACGCCCGTTCCGGCCTGGATCAAAGACTTATCGGGGCAGCTAGGCGGAACCGTAGCGGACTTTGACACTTCATCGCGGGGACGGTTGATCTCTATCGATGATCGACATCACCCAAGCACCGGCTGCACCGCCCAAGGAGAGAGATGATGGATTTGGGTATCGAGGGGCGCATCGCGCTGATCAGTGGAGCGGACTCGGGCATGGGCAAGGAAACCGCACGCCTGTTGCTGGAGGCGGGCGTCCGGGTTGCCCTGACCGACAAGCCGGACGGGACGCTGGACCAGGCGATGGAAGAACTGTTGCCGCTGGGGGACGTGATCGCGATCGCCGGCGATGTCACCAAGCCTGACGAGGTACGGAACATCTGGACGGTGGTGCGCGAACGGCTCGGCGATCCCGACATCTACATCAACGCGGCGGGCGTGACGGGGGCGACGGGCGACTTTCTGGAGATCGATGACAAGGGCTGGCAGGACACGCTCGACATTGACCTGATGGGCGCGGTGCGGATGTGCCGCGAGGCGATCCCGGCGATGCGGACCAAGGGCTGGGGGCGCATCGTCCTGTTCGCTTCGGAGGATGCGGTGCAGCCCTATGTCGACGAACTTCCTTATTGCGCCGCGAAGGCCGGCATCCTCAGCCTGGCGAAGGGACTGTCCAAGGCTTACGGCCCCGACAATGTGCTGGTGAACACCGTCTCGCCTGCCTTCATCGCGACCCCGATGACGGATGCGATGATGGAAAAGCGCGCCAAGGAAAAGGGCGTTGGCTTTGACGAGGCGATTGCGAGTTTCCTGGACGAAGAGCGCCCCGGCATGGTGTTGAAGCGGCGGGGCCGATCCGAGGAGGTCGCCGCCGCGGTCGCGTTCCTGGTCTCGGAGCGCGCAAGCTTCATCAATGGGGCGGGGCTCCGCATCGATTCCGGTTCGGTTTTCACCATCGCGGGATGATCCGGCCAGCTTGGCGTCGGTCCACCGATCGGCTTATATCCTTCCCAAAAGCTCGGGAGGGATGGAAATGCAACGAATGGCTTGGTGGCTGGTGGGCTTGACGTTGCTGGCCACCGGCGGGGCTTCCGCCCAGCAGGTGGAAGCCCCGTCACTCGGCGCAACCAATTATGCCTATGACAGCGCGATGACCGCGCCCGCCGCCCGCCCCACGTTCGGCGACGAGTTTGCGAAGACGATCGACAGGCGTCGCTGGCGCTGGGACACGGGACAGAACAAGACGGGCTGGCCCAATCACGAGCTGCAATATTATGCGGGGCCGGACCGGACCAACGCCCGGATCGAAAGAGGCGCGCTGGTCATCGAGGCGCGGGCGGAGGCGCTGCGCAACGAGCCCGATTGGGGCGGCCAGCGCTATAGCTCGGCCAAGCTGGTGACGCAGCAGACGCTGGGCTACGGCTTTTATGAGGTGCGCGCGCAGCTGCCTTGCGGACGGGGCATGTGGCCCGCCATTTGGCTGCTGCCCATGGATGGATCGCGCTGGCCCGACGGAGGCGAGATCGACATCATGGAAATGGTCGGATGGAACCCCGACGTGATCCACGCGACCGTCCATTCCGCCGCCTTCAACCACCGGCTGAAGACCCAGCGCGGTGCCGAGGTGCGCGTGGCGGGGGCTTGTACGGACTATCACCGCTATCAGCTGGACTGGACGCCCGACACGATTACGATCGGGGTCGATGGTCGGGCCTATATGCGGGTGAAGAACGATCAGCCGGGCGGCGCCGCGGCCTGGCCATTCACGCGGCCTTATTCGCTGATCCTGAACCTGGCGGTCGGCGGGGACTGGGGCGGGCAGAAGGGCGTCGACGACGCCGCGCTGCCCCAGGCGATGAAGGTGGATTACGTGCGCTATTGGCAAGCCAAATAATCCTCCCCGTACCGGGGAGGGGGACCGCCGCGAAGCGGTGGTGGAGGCGGGGGCATAGGGTATCACTTGCGGAAGCCCCCTCCGTCAGGGTTGCGCCCTGCCACTTCCCCGTACCGGGGACGATCTTACAATAGCGTCCCCGACAGGATCGCCAGCGCGATGGTGAAATAGATCACCAGCCCGGTGACATCGACCAGCGTTGCGACGAACGGCGCCGACGCGCTCGCCGGGTCGAAGCCCATCCGCTGCAGCAGGAAGGGCAGCATCGAGCCCGCCAGTGAACCGAAGGTCACGATGCCGACCAATCCGGTGCCTACGGTAGTGGCGACCAGCACCCAATGCGGTCCGTAATCATAAAAGCCGAGCGTCTGCCACAGCGCGATGCGCGCCATGCCCAACAGGCCCAGGATCGCGCCCAGGGCCATGCCCGCGGGCAGTTCGCGCAGCGCCACCCGCCACCAGTCACGCAGGCGGACCTGCCCGAGTGCCAGCGCGCGGATGATGAGCGATGTGGCCTGGCTGCCGCTATTGCCGCCCGAACTCATGATGAGCGGAATGAACAGGGTGAGCACGACCGCGCGTTCCAGCTCAGATTCGAAATGCTGCATCGCGCTGGCGGTCAGCATCTCGGAGAAGAACAGGATGCTGAGCCACCCGGCGCGTTTGCGGATCATCGCAAGGAAGCCGGTTTCCAGATAGGGGCCGTCGAGCGCCTCGACGCCGCCGAACTTCTGCGTATCCTCGGTATAGGCGGCGACGAGCGCATCGAGCACGTCGTCGACCGTGACGATCCCCATAGGGCGGCCCTGTTCGTCGACGACGGGCAGCGCCAGCAGGTCGTGGCGGCGGATCAGATGCGCCACCTCCTCGCGGTCTGTGGTCGGCGCGACGGTGATCGGGTCATGACCACGCGCCAGGTCGATCACGCGCGAGGTCGGCTCGGCGGCGATCAACTGGCGCAGCGAAACGGTGGCGACCAGCCGCCCCTGTGGTGCTAGCAGGAACACCGAATAGACGGTTTCGCGGCTCCGTTCGACGGTGCGGATATGCGCCAGTATCTCGTCAACCGACGCTTCGGCCGGGCAGGCGACATATTCGGTCGTCATCATGCCGCCCGCGCTGTCAGGTGGCCAGCGGAGCAAAGTCTCGATCGAGGCGCGCACGGTGGCAGGCAGCCCGGCGCGCAGCGCGGCCGCGTCTTCCTCCTCCATGTCGGACAGCACGTCGGCGGCGCGGTCCTCGGACATCTGCGAAAGGAGGGCGACCGCGCGGGCCGGGGCCAGGCGCGACAGGATATCGGCAGCGCAGCGCAGTTCCGGGCTGTCGAGCACGGCGACGGCGCGAGCGTCCGGCATCTGGGTTAGCGCGTCGGCCGCCTCCTCGACGGGGAGCGACTGCAACGTATCGACGAGATCGGCGATGGACAGGCCGCGCCGGGAGGAACGGAAACCGGCGGCCACGCCGGCAATCAGATCGTTGACCATTTCAAACCTTTCGTCCGCACGACCCGGGGCGGACGAAAGCCAGTTGCGAAACTAGCGGACGACCCCGAGGCGTGCGGCGCTACTGGAACTGTCGCTGGACATGTTCTCGCTTTCTGGAACGACGCGGGGGCTCCCGCGCCTGAGCCGCCCTCTGATCCTGCGCGCTGCAATCGTCAACACCCGGAGGCTACCTGACAAAATTTTAATCTGGGCAGCAAGGTTTCGGCGGGGCGGCTCCGTCTGGAGGGACAAAGGCACATAAAGGGGACCTTATCCGTGCATCGCCTGCTCTTCGCCTCGACCGCCACGCTTGCCCTGGCGGCGGGGACGGCCGCCTCGGCCCAGACCGTCATCGACACCAAGCGGACCGCGCCCGTCCGCACCGCAACCGTGAATAACGGGGCTGCCGCCGACATCAGCATCGTCGCGGCGGGCAGCGTGGTGACGACCGGCAGCGGCACTGCCGTCACCATCGACAGCAACAACAAGCTGACCAATGCCGGGACCATCCAGACGACCGACGCCAATGATGCGATCGGCATCGGTGCGGCCGCGGGCGTGACGGGCGAAATCGCCAACAGCGGCAAGATCATCATCGACGAGACCTATACGCCCGTCGATATCGACAAGGACGGCGATCTGGACGGCCCCTTTGCGCAAGGGGCGCGACGGACCGGCATCCGCACGTCCGGCGCGTTCACCGGCAACATCACCAACAGCGGCGAGATCACGATCAAGGGCAATGATTCCGCCGGGATCGCGCTCAACGGGCCGCTGACCGGCAATCTCGTCCAGTCGGGCAAGATCAACGTGCTGGGCGATCGCTCGGTCGGCCTGCGCACGGGCGCGGTGTCGGGCAATGTCACCATCGGCGGCTCGATCGTCGCGGTCGGCGAAGGCGCGGTCGGCGCGCGGGTCGACGGCGATATCGGTGGTGCATTGAATATCGAGGGCGGGATCGGTTCGACCGGCTATCGCTACACGACGCCGCCCGCCGATGTGTCGAAGCTGGACCCGGATGACCTGCTCCAGGGCGGATCGGCCCTGGTCGTCGGCGGCAATGTCGCCGGCGGCGTCACGCTGGGGAATGCGACCGGCAAGGCGGCGGACCTCATCACCAACGGCGCGGCCCCGACGATGCAGATCGGAGCGGCAACCCGTGCGGTCGTGATCGGCGCGACCGGCGGCACGACGCCGGCGCCGGGACTGGTCGTGAACGGTCGCATCACGTCGGTCGGGGTGTATAGCGGCATCCGCTCGACCGCGCTGGCGATCGGCGGCCTGGGCGGCAACGTCCAGATTGCGCAGGGCGTCGCGATCGGCGGTACGGTGCAGGCGACCGCCAACGGCGCCGAGGCGACCGCGATACGGTTCGGAGCCGGAGCCTCGACGCCGGAACTGCGCAATGGTGGCAGCATCACTGCGACCGGGGGCGGCGCGCCGGGCGTGCTGACCAGCGCCGTTCTGATCGAAGCGGGGGCTTCGCTGCCGACGATCCGCAATACCGGATCGATCCGGGCGTCGTCCGCGTCGGCCAACGCCACCGCGATCCTCGACCGTACCGGCGGCCTGACCCTGGTCGAGAACGCCGGGGCCATCGCGGGCGCTGGTGCAGACAGCTCGCGCAGCGTCGCCATCGACCTGTCGGCGAACACCAGCGGCGCGGTCGTGCGCCAGATCGCGCCCGCCAGCGGAGCCGCCGCGCCCAGCATCACCGGCGCTATCCGCTTCGGCAGCGGCGATGACCGGCTTCAGATCGGCGCAGGCTCGGTTAGCGGCGATGTCGGCTTCGGTCTCGGCAGCAACCGTATGGAGATGAGCGGGACCGGAACCTATGCGGGCACCGCCACCTTCGGGACCGGCGCCGACACGCTGACCATCGCGGACACGGCGCGTTTCAACGGCGTGGCGGACTTTGCCGGGCAAGGCCAGGATCTGGTGGCGATCACCGGCAAGGGGGTGTTCGCAGGGCGGCTTGCCAATGCCGCCCATGTCGCGGTCACGGTCGCGAATGGCGGTGGCACCTTCGCGGCCACTGGCGTGACCAACATCGCCTCGCTGAGCCTGGGCGACCAATCGATCTTGAGCGTCGCGCTCGACAAGGCCAATCCGACCGGCAATCTGATCCAGGTGGGCGGTGCGACGACGATCGGCGCCAACAGCCAGCTGGCGCTGCGGGTGTCGGGCGGAACCGACGTGACCGGCCGTTATGTCGTTCTGCGTTCGGGCACGCTGACGGGCGCGAGCAACCTGACGCTCGCGCCCTCGGCCATGCCCTTCCTTTACAAGGGCGCGATCGTTGCCGCGCAATCCAACGAGATCGCGGTCGAGGTCAGCCGCAAGGCCAAGACCGAACTGGGCCTCAGCAACGCGGGCGCCAGCGCCTTCGACGCGATCGATGCGGCGATCGGCAGCGACGCCAAGCTGTCGGACGCGATCCGGGGCATCTATGACGGCGCGGCCTTCCGCGGTGCGGTCGAACAGATGCTGCCCAACTATACCGGCAGCGTGTTTGAGGGCGTGACGCTCGCCTCGCGCGCGGCGGCGGCGCAACTGCGCGAACCGGCCGGCGAGTTCAGCGAGGAAGGCAAATGGGGCTATTGGCTGACCCCGCTCGGCTGGGATGCGTCCAAGGGCACGCGCTCGACCCGCAGCTATGACGTGCGCGGTTGGGGCGTCAGCGGCGGTATCGAGCACAAGACCGATGCGGGCAATTTCGGGGCTTCGCTCTCCTATATGAGCGGCCGCGACAATGAGGGTTCGGCGGTCAACCGCGTCAACCACAGCCAATATGAGCTGGCCGGCTTCTGGCGTGCCCGTTGGGGTGCATTGGCGGCGCAGGCGCGTGGCTCGGCGGCCTTCCTGTCCTTCGACTCACAGCGCCAGTTCGACGGTGTGGTCGGCACCGAGGCGGTGCAGCGTCGCGCGACCGCCGACTGGAAGGGAATGCTCTATTCGGGATCGGGCTCGGTCTCGTGGGAGCATTGGGTCGGCCAGTTCAACGTGCGCCCCATCTTGGCGGTCGACTATTACCGGCTGAACGAGGATGGCTATCGCGAGGCGGGCGGCGGCACCGGCTATGACCTGACGGTGCGCAAGCGGACCAGTGACGAACTGGCGCTGACCGCCAGCGTTGCGGCGGGCATCAACTTCGGTGGCAATGACCGCTATTCGCAGTGGAGCCGATTGGAGATCGAAGGCGGTCGGCGCGAGCGGATCGCGGGTACGCTGGGCCGCACGGTCGCCAGCTTCGGCAACGGCACGCCCTTCATCCTCGACCCCGAGGCCCGCGACGGCGGCTGGGTCGGGCGGGTGCGCGCTATCACCGGCACCAGCGAAATCCGGTTGAGCGGCGAAGTGAATGCCGAACAGCGGCTGGGCAATGTCGCGCTGTCGGCACGCGCCGCCTTGCAATTCGCCTTTTGACGGGGTTCGTCCGCGTGCATCCCCCCTGTAGCGTGCGCGGGCGACGGGAGCCCCACCTTGCGTCCCGGTGGGGCTCCTTTTCACGGGAGCCTGGTTCGTCTAAACGACGGCACTCCCATTTGATTTTGCCGGTTTCCACCATGCCGCCCACTGGGCTTGAGGCCGTTTTCCTTGCCAATCGCGACAAGCTCGTCCGTTTCCTGACGGCACGCGGAGCGGGCGATGCGGCAGAGGATCTGGTGCAGGATTTGTGGTTGAAGGTCGCAGGCCGGATGGACGGTCCGATCGCCAATCCGCTGGCCTATCTCTACCGCGCCGCCGACATGCTGATGATCGATCGCTATCGATCGCGGCGGCAGGCGGAGCGGCGCGAGCAGGACTGGGCCGAGGGGCAAGGCCCCGAAGCGCCCCCCGGCACCGAACGCGCGGTCGCGGCGCGCCAGACCGCTGAACAGGTCGCCGCCACGCTGGCGGGCTTGGGCGAGCGGACAGCCACGGTATTTCGCCGCGTCCGGGTCGACGGTATCGCTCAGCGTCAGGTGGCAGCCGAACTGGGTGTCAGTATCAGCACTATCGAGAGCGATCTCCGTATGGCGGCCCATGCGTTGGCCGCGCTGAAGGAACGGATCGGATGAGCCAGGACCGCAACTCCCCCATGCACGGCGTCGATACGGTCGCGATCGACTGGGCGCTGCGCATGGCCGATCCGGCGCGGGCCGACTGGGACGCCTTCACCGACTGGCTGGAGGCCGATCCCGGCCATGCCGAGCGGTACGACCGGGCGGCCATGACCTTGCTCGACGCCGAGCAGGCGCTGGCCGCGCATCTCGACGTCCCTGTCCCGATCGAGCCGGAACCCGTGCGACGCCGACCATTGCGCTGGATCGGTGGCGCGGTGGCGGCGGCGCTGGTCGGGGCGATCGGCGTGACAGCGTGGCAGGAACGGCCCCAGCCCTACGCTATCGAGACCGCCGCCGGGCAGACACGCCGCATTCCGCTGTCGGACGGCAGCGTCGTGACGCTGGCGGGTTTGAGCCGGATCGAACTGGACCGGGCTGAACCGCGCCGGGCGATGCTGTCGCGCGGCGAGGCGTTGTTTCAGGTGCGGCATGACGCACGGCACCCCTTTGCCGTTCAGGCGGGGGCGGTCGCGCTGGTTGATCTGGGTACCGTGTTCGACGTGCGACTGGGCCAGCAGACCCGCGTCGCTGTCGCGGAAGGCGCGGTGATGGTCGACCCCAAAGGCGCCGCGCTTCGCCTCGACGCCGGGCAGGCGGTGACGGTCGAAGGCGATCGACTGATCCGCTCCACCGTCCAGCCCGATGAGGTCGGTGGCTGGCGCGAGGGCAGGCTGGCCTTTGACGGGGCGCCGCTGGGCATCGTGGCGGAAGACGTGTCGCGCTTCCTGGCCCAGCCGGTGACGGTCGCAGCCACAATCGCCACGCGGCCCTTCCGGGGGACGATCGACCTGGAAGCAGTGCGCCGCGATCCGGCGGTGCTCGGGCCGTTGATGGACGTGAAAGTGCGGCGGGTCGCATCAGGCTGGACGCTGGAACCGCGCGAGTGAGACCGGTCGGGGGTGGTATCGGATGCGTGATGGCGGTGGTGGCGGCGATACCCGCGACCGCCGCCGATCGCGTCTCGCTTGACCTGCCCGCCGGAACCGTCGGCGCGCAGGTGATGGCGCTGGGCCGGGCGGCGCGGGCCAATATCGTCGTGCCCGACGCCGGTCTGTGGCGTCGTCCGGTGCCCCGCTTGCGTGGGGCCTTGTCAGTCGAGCAAGCGCTGGCCGCCATCGCACGCGGCAGCGGTGCGCGGGTCGAGGCGCTGGGGCCAGGAAGCTGGCGGTTGACCCCCCGCCTCCGCTTGCCCGCTCCGAAGCCGCCCCCTCGTCGTCTACCCCCTGCCGATGTGCAGGGCGAGGATGTCATTGTCACCGCCAGTAAGCGCGACACGACCCGCGATCACTTCGCGGGGCAGGTGGTGCAGGTGGCGGGGGCTGATCTGGAACTGGGCGGCGCAGGGGGTACATCAAAGCTGGCCGATCGGATGACGGCGATCGCCTCCACCTATCTGGGCGCGGGGCGCAACAAGCTGTTTATCCGGGGCATCGCCGACTCCAGCTTCACCGGCCCGACCCAGGCGACGGTGGGGCAGTATTTCGGCGACCTGCGGCTGAGCTACAATGCGCCCGACCCCGATCTGCGGCTTGCCGATCTGGCAGCGGTGGAAGTGCTGGAGGGGCCGCAGGGCACGCTTTACGGCGCCGGGTCACTGGGCGGGCTCATCCGGTTGGTGCCCAACGCACCCGATCCGACGCGGTTCGGGGGGGCGGCGATGCTGGGCGGCTCGGCGACCACCAACGGCGCGCCGGGCGTTGACGCGCAAGCGGTCCTAAACCTGCCGGTGATCGCCGACCGGGTGGCGATCCGCCTGGTCGCCGACAGCGCCAGCGAGGGCGGCTATATCGACAAGCCGCTGCTCGGCCGCACCGATGTCAACCGGACCCGGATCTTCGGGGGCCGTGCGGCGGTAAAGGCGGATCTGGGCGGTGGCTGGAGCGTCGAGGCGGTCGGGATCGGCCAGCGCATTCGTGGTGCCGACAGCCAATATGCCGATCGGGATGGCCCGCCACTGACCCGCTCCGCCCCCGTGACCGAAGGTTTTTCGGCCGATTTCGGACAGGCACAATTCATCCTGTCGGGTCAGATCGGGCAGGTGCGATTCCGGTCCAGCAGCGGCATCACGGCGCACGATCTGATGGAGCGTTATGACGCGACCCCGCCGGGCGGCCCGGTGCAGCTCTTCGCGCAAGCCAATGCGACGCGGATGCAGGCCAACGAAACCCGCGCCTGGCATTCCGCCCCCGACGGGTCGGGCTGGCTGGCAGGGTTCAGCTATCTCCACAACCGTACCCGCCTGACCCGGCTGTTCGGCGAGCCTGGCCAGCTGCTTCCGCGCACCGGCGTCGTAAACACGGTGGAGGAGGCGACGCTCTATGGTGAGGCGAGCCTGCGGTTGTTACCGGGCCTGCTGACCACCGGCGGCCTGCGCGTCACCCGCTCGGTGCTTGACGGCGCGGGTGAGGATTTGCCGCTCGCTTTGTCCGTGCAGGCCCTGACAAGGCTGCGCGAGGTCACGGCGCGGCGGGCGCAGACCATCCTGCTGCCATCCGCCTCCGCGCTGATCGACCTGACGCCCGGCGCGCAGCTTTTCCTGCGCTATCAGCAGGGCTTCCGGCCCGGCGGACTTACGATCGAGGGGCCGCTGGTCCGCCGTTTCCGCAACGACCGGGTCGCCACGATCGAGGCGGGCTTGCGTGCCGGGCGACCGGGACGCGATCGTTTCGACGGATCGCTGACGCTGGCGCATACCGCATGGCGCGACATCCAGGCCGATTTCATCGACGCGACCGGGCTGCCCAGCACCGCCAATATCGGCGATGGCCAGCTCTGGACCATCGAGGCGCTGGCGGGTTTCCGTATCGCCGAGGGGCTGAGGGTTGAGGGCGCGGTGTCCTATAATGATAGCCGCATCGACGAGCCGTCGAGCGCGCAGGTGTTTGCGCTGATGGACGGACAGTCTGCCGACCGGGCCGCCATCCTCGCGCGGTTGAGCCAGATCCCTAATATCGCGCGGTTCACCGGCCGGGCGGGGGCGGTCTATCGCCGGACGCTGGCGGGCGGGCGCGACCTGCGCGTTGATGGCTGGCTGCGCTATGTCGGATCGTCGCGGCTCGGCGTCGGCCCGATCCTGGGCGAGCGGCAGGGCGATTATCTGGACAGCGGCGTCACCGCGCGGCTGGGGCTGGGCCGTTACGGCGTGACGGCGGGGATCACCAACCTCGCCGACGTGCGCGGCAACCGCTTCGCGCTGGGCACGCCCTTTACGACGGGGCGCGATCAGGTGACGCCGCTGCGGCCGCGCACGCTCCGCATCGGGCTCGACGCCGCCTTCTGATCAGCGGCGGGTGAACAGTGACAGCGGGATCGCGGCCGCCATGGCGCGATAGCCCGCCATGCTGGGATGAAGGTGATCGCCCGAGTCGTAAGCGGGCAGCAGTCGGTCGGGCTTGGCCGGATCGCGTATCGCCTGGTCGAAATCGACCACGCCGTCGAAGATTCCCGCCGTCCGGATGAAACGATTGATGGCCTGTCGATCCGCCTCGGTTTCGGGGCCGGGATGATAATATTCGCTGCCCTGGAACGGCGTGATCGTGCCGACGATCAGGCGGATGCCATGCGCATGGGCGCGCTCGGCCAGTTGGCGATAGGCTTGGGTGATCTGGCGCACCATCTGGTGGTGCGTGACGGCGTCAACCGGATGCTCGCGCGTCATCACCCCCAGATCATTTACGCCTTCCAGCAGGATCGCATGGGTGACGCCCGGCCGCGCGATCACGTCGCGGTCGAAACGCGCCATCAGATTGGGGCCTAGCCCGTCGAGCAGCACCCGGTTGCCGCCGATGCCGGCATTGACCACCGAGAAGGTCCGCGTGGCGGGTGACGCCGCCAGCCGGCGTGCGAGATCGTCGGGCCAGCGGGTATTGGTGTCGTCGGTGATGCCGTAACCGTCCGTGATCGAGTCGCCGATCGTCACGACCGTTTGCTTCTGTACGGCATCGCGAACCTCGATATCCGACAGGTGCCACCAGCCGCCGATCGTCTGTGCGTCGGCCAGGGTGGTGCGCGTGGTGGCGTCGCCCGCGATCAGAAAGGTCTTGGAACGCGCGCCCGAATGGCCGGTCGGGGCGGTAACGGCTTCAGGGAAATACAGGCTGACCGCCACATCGCGTCCCGCCTCGACGGGGAGGGGGATCGGATCGGAATAGAGCTCCGCGCCCGGCGGCACGATCACCTCGGCGGCCCCGTCGAAGCGTACTGGCAGGATCGCTGGCACCTCTGAGCGGCCTGGCGTCGCCAGACCGATGCTGGCTGCCCCGATCTTCAGCGGCGTGGTGCCTGCGACGTTCGAGAGTCGCAGGCGGAGCGTCCTGCCGCTGGCGGTCAGGTGGACGATCTGGCGAATGGTCGCTGGCCCGGCCTTGGCAAGCTTGTCGGCGTTCGGCCCGTCTATCCGCATCTGGGATGAGCCCCAGGCCGGTATCCAGCGGACATCGCCTATGGGCGCCGCGGCCGTCATCGTCACGCTGAGCGCGATCAGACCGGCGGCCCGGTAAAACTGGCTGAAAGGCGTCATGGCCATCCTCTCCCTTTCGTCGGTCCGCGCTTGCGGCTTGACCAGGTGGTAGCGATAACGGGCCGGGAATCCAATGAAGAACGCCCCCTTATCAAGGACGGGGCGAGGAGAGAGATGATGCGCCACCTGTTCCTATCGGCGGCTCTGACGGCGCTGATCCCCAGTGTTGCCTCTGCCGCGCCGGATTGCAGCGGGCCGGTCGTGGTGTGCGAGCGGGCGATGCCGGGGGCGCTGTCGCTTTTGACGCCGGGACGCGTGGCGAGCATCGTCATCGATCCGCGTGACGAGCCCGGCGTGGCACGGGCAGCGGCCGATTTGGTCGCGGACTTGAAGGCCGTCGGCGGCGGCGATGTGCGGCTGTCCAGGGACGTATCCAGCGATGCGACGATCATCGCGGGAACGCTCGGCCACAGCGCAGTGATCGATGCACTGGTGACGGCGGGCAAGCTGGATGTTTCCGACCTTGCGGGTCAGTGGGAAGGCTATGTCGAGCAGGTGGTCGACAACCCTGCGCCCGGTATTGCCCGTGCACTGGTCATAGCCGGATCGGATCGGCGCGGCACCATTTTCGGGCTGTACGACATCAGCGCCAAAGTGGGCGTCAGCCCCTGGACCTGGTGGGCCGATGTCCCTGCGCGGCGTCACCCAATTTTGTATCTGACGGCGGGACGCGTCGCGGATCGTCCGGTGGTCAAATATCGCGGCATCTTCATCAATGACGAGGAGCCGGGCTTCGGCAACTGGGCACGGACGAAGCTCGGAGGGGTCAACCATTTGGCCTATGAGAAGGTGTTCAACCTGCTGCTGCGCTCCAAGGCCAATTTCATCTGGCCCGCCATGTGGGGCAAGTCGCTCTGGGAGGACGATCCCGCCTCCGCCCCGCTGGCGCAGGAGATGGGCATGCTGCTCGGCACCTCGCACCATGAACCCATGCAGCGTGCACAAGCCGATTGGAAGCGCGAGGGCAGCGGGCCATGGGACTATACGAAGAACGCGGCTGCCCTCCGAGCCTTCTGGCGCAAGGGTATCGAACGACGCGGCAGGGCCGAAGACCCCGTGACCATCGGGATGCGCGGCGACGGCGACGAGCCAATGACCGAGGGCACCGCAATCGACCTGCTCCAGCGGATCGTCCGGGACCAGCGAAAGATCATCGTCGACGTGACCAAGCGCCCCGCCGCCGAGACACCGCAGGTCTGGGCGCTCTACAAGGAAGTGCAGGATTATTACGACAAGGGGATGCGCGTGCCCGACGACGTGACCCTGCTGTTTGCTGACGACAATTGGGGCAATATCCGCCGCCTGCCGCCGATCGGGGAGCGCCGCGCCGGGGGGGCAGGTGTTTATTATCACTTCGATTATGTCGGCGGTCCGCGAAACTACAAATGGCTCGATACCAACGCGATTCCGCGCGTGTGGCAACAGATGCGCATGGCCGATGACTATGGCGCGGATCGACTGTGGATCGTCAATGTCGGCGATCTCAAGCCGATGGAATATCCCATCAGCTTCTTCCTCGACATGGCGTGGAACCCCAAGCGCATGGGTCTGGCCGCGATGCAGGCCTATCCGGCGAGGTGGGCATCCGAGCAGTTCGGCGCGAGCCACGGAGCAGAGATCGGTGCACTCCTGGCCCGCTATGGCCAACTGGCCAGCCGTCGCAAGCCCGAACTGATCGACGCAACGACCTATGGCTATACCGATGGCGAATGGACGCGGGTGCTGCGCGAGTGGAACGCGCTGGACGCGCAGGCCCGCCGGGTCGGAGCGACTTTGGCCGCCGGGCTGAAGGACGCCTATTACGAACTGGTTCTCCACAGGATCGAAGCGATGACGAACCTCCACCGTCTGTACGAGGCGGTCGCGGCCAATCGGGCGGCGGCGCAGGCAGGAGATGCCGCCAAGGCGAGGCGCTTCGCCGAGGCTGCGCGGGGTTACTTCGCCCAGGACGCTGCGATCCGCCGCCGCTATGAAGTCGAAACGGCCGGCGGCAAATGGACCAGCATGATGGCCCAGACGCATATCGGCTATACCGGCTGGCAACAGCCCGATGTCGATGTCATGCCCGCGCTGGCGACCGTCGAGAAGCCTTTGCCGCTGCCGCCGGTCGCGCCGAAACCGCCGGTTCGGATCGCCGCCGATGCCGGTCGGGCGGTCGACGGGCGCGGCATCCGATGGCAGCGCGTGCCGGGCTTCACGGCCGAGGGCGCGGCGATGGTCGCGACGCCGACTACCGTGCCCGTGATCGAGCGGCCCGGTGGGGACAGCCCGCATATCGTCTATGACGTGAACTGGGCGCGCGGCGGCCCGGTGGCGCTGGGCGTGGTCACAGCGCCCGGCCTCGACGTGCGGGGCGGGGGCAAGCACCGGATCGCAGTGTCGGTCGACGATGGCGCGCCGATCATCCTCAACCTGATGGAAGGTGAGACGGAAGAGCGCTGGGGCCGGTCGGTGATCGAAAATCGGCGTGCCGCCTCCACCGCGCTGCCCGCGCTTTCGGCGGGCAAGCATCGCGTCATCTTATGGCTGGTCGATCCCGAAGTCGTGGTCGAGGGGGTGACGCTCAGCCCCCTTTAACCGCCACGCAGCATCCGCATCGCATGGGCTCGGACCATCTTGGCATTGGCCGGGCTCTCCCCCAAAATCCCATGGCGTTCTTCCGGGAGATGGGCGAGCGGGTGACCGTCCGGGCGGAAGACATAATGGTCGAACCATGCCTGCCAAGCAGCCCGCTCGGCCGGCGGCCTGGCGGCGATCGCGCTCATCGCCAGCAACAGGGTTGGAAAGGGCTGGTCCGGCCCGACCGGGAAGGCGTCCCACCAGTAATTGACCAGGATGTTGAGCGCCCCGGTCGCCTCGACCCGATGCCACCATAATTTGGGCATGTAGAGCGCGTCGCCCGGCCCCAGCTCGACGGTGACGGCACGGTGGCGCGCCTGTTCGAATCGGGGATAGCGTGGGTCGCCGGGTGCGGCTTCTGCCGCGAGCGCGACCGGCTGCCCTGCCATGGTGTGGTCGATCGGCCCGACATAGAGGTCGCCGATCGCATCGGGCGGGTACAGGGTAAAGGTTCGCCGCCCCGCCACGACGCAGGCGATATTGTCCATCATGTCATAGTGGCAGGCGATGATCGACGCATGACCGATCCAGATCAGCGGAGCCACGCCCGGTGGCGCGAAGGGGAGGGCATTGTCTTCCGCGAGCCCGGGCAGCGCCACCGCCATCGGCAGCGATCCGACATACAACGTTTCGCTGTCCGACCCTGCCGCGATACGCCGCACCGCGTCGCCCAGCGGCATGGCCTGTCGCCGAAAGTTGAAGCCCGACAGGTCCTCGCTGTATTGATAGCGACCGGCGATCGCCGCATCGCCGACAAAGGCTTCGACCTGCCGACCCGCATCGAAGCGCGCCAGATAGGCGGCCAGCGCCCCATCCTCCGACGCCGCGATCTCCGACAATGGCCAGTCCGCCACCGCGCCACGAATGACGACGGGGCGGCACGGATCCACCACCATGCGTCGAAAGGCATCGTGCCCGTCGAGCGCCGCCCGGTCGATCTCGATGGGCGCCTCGGTCATTGGATCAGGCCGCTCAGTCGCTCATTGCGGCGGCGTGCCAGCGTCGGGATATGCCGGACCGATCCGGTGATCGCATAGACAAGTTGCAGATCACCCGCGCGGAAAAGCGTGAGTACCGTCACATCCGGCAGCGCATGCAACGCATCCAGGCTGACCGTGTAGAGCGAATCGAGGCGCAGGCTTTCGCCATTGTCGAACTGGAAATTCAGGTCGATCGGCTCGATCAGCTTGTGTTCCTCCAACCGGCGCAGGAACTGTTCCGTTTCCGGCAGGCCGACATGAAGCTGTCGAAGCGCCGCCTGCACCCGACGAAGCGCCGGAGCCGGGCCGCCATCGGCGTCGAACACGGTGGCGCCTTCCGCCTGGGTCAGCGCGGGATGGTGCACGTCGATCGCGATATTCTCGCCCGAAACGTAGAAGCCCTGGCGTACGAGATCAGCGGGGCGATAGTCGACCAGCGTGCCGTTCGGGCCGAGACAGAGATTCTCGTCGGGCACCAGCCCCATCAGGGCGCCTGCATAGAGGTCGCCCGTTTCGGGATGGCGCGCGAGCAGGATCGGATAATGAAGCGCGGCGGGCAGGAATTCCTCCGCCACCAGCTGAACGAAGTGACGGCCTGCATCGGGTGCTGCGGAGACGCGCAGGGCCGCATGACGTGCGCTATCGAGTAATTCCATTTCGGCCATGATGGTTGGTCCCTTCGTCCCCTCTTGCCCTGGCGCATCTTGGCGCGAACAGGGTCGTCATGCCGGGACTGTGTCCGTCCCGCGGCACTGCCGTCAAGCCATCCGGATAACCCGTCTGCTCCGCTCTGACAAATGGCTTGTGAAGCGTTTATTATAACGCTAACATGCTGTCATCGAAGAAGCGGTACGGCGGTGCAACGCCGATCGCGCATGACATGATAAACAGAGGAGAGGGGAAAATGGTGGCTCGCACTGCTTTTGTGGCCGCGTTGGTTTCGCGCCGGACCTTGATGGCGGGTGTCTCGCCGCTCATGGCGCTTGCCATGGTGTCGCCGAGCACGGCCTTTGCTCAGACCAGCGGCACGGTTCGCCCGGATGTGCCGGTCCAGGCCAACACCACCACCGCGCAGCAAGCCGGAACGTCGCAGGATCAGGCGACGGCCCCCAGCGAAGCGGACAACAGCCCTTCTCCCGCAGGCGAGGCGACGACCGGAGACATCATCGTCACCGGCCTGCGCAGCTCGCTGCAGCGCAACCTCGACATCAAGCGCACCGCGACCGGCGTCGTCGACGCGATCTCTGCCGAAGACATTGGCAAATTTCCTGATTCCAACGTCGCAGCGTCTCTCCAGCGCCTGCCCGGCGTGTCGATCCAGCGCTCCGGCGCACGCGGCGAGCCGACCGGCATCACCGTTCGCGGCTTTGGCGGCGACTTCAACACGACGCTTTATGACGGCCGCCGCATCTCGACCGCGACCGGCGGGCGCCAGATCGACTTCAGCACCGTCGGCTCGGACTTTATCGGCGGCATCAGCGTCCTGAAGACGCCCGACGTGTCGCTCGCGTCGAGCTCGATCGGCGCGACCGTCGATATCCAGTTCCCCAAGCCGTTCGATCATCCCGGCTTCCGCGCGGCGGTCAGCGCCTCTGGCTCGCTTCAGGACCGCGCGGGCCATGTCGTGCCGACGATTGGCGCGCTGGTCAGCGACACCTTCGCCGATGATACGATCGGTATCCTGTCGAGCTTCATCTATACGCGGCGTGATACCGATACCAACCGGGTCTTCGTTTCGGGTTGGCCGGGCAACGGCTTCGCTCCCTGCCAGCTGCAGGGCAGCACTGCGACGGTCTGTGCTCCCACCAACGATACCACGGCTGCCCCCAGCCAGGTTCGCAGCCTGACCGGCTGGTTCCCGCAGCAATATGGCGCCGAGCAGCAGCGGGTGCAGGACGAGCGCGTCGATGGCCGCATCGCCCTGCAATGGCATCCCTCGAACGACCTGATGGTCACGCTGGACAACAACTTCTCGCGCCAGACGCTCAACACCGACGTCTATGGCTTTGGCGTATGGTTCAGCCAGGAAGCGCTGCGCAACGTCAAGCAGGACGCCAATGGTACCGCGGTCAGCTTCACCCAGGCGGGGTCGCCGACCGACTTCGTCACCGCGCATAATCGCCAGATCCTTCAGACCAACCAGACCGGCCTGAACGTCAAATGGGACGTCAACGAAAAGCTGACGGTCGAGGCGGACGGCGCCTATGCCAAGAGCTGGCTGAACCCCGGCGGTGTTATCGGCAGCACCAACGGCGACATCGGCTATGGCGGGCGCCTGGGAACCAATCTGGGTTTCGACATCACGGGTGACAGCAACAAGGCGTTCCCGACGATCAGCAACTTCGGCCCCGCCGGGGATGCATCGCGCTGGGCCGACCCGACGGTCATCGGCTCGCACGTCACGGTTAATCAGACCCAGGAAAATACCGACGAGCTCAAGCAATTCCGCGGCGTCTTGACCTGGAAGGAAGAGAATCTGACGCTGAAGGCGGGCGGTCAGTATGTTGATGACAGCTTCCGGCTTCTGAACCGCAGCACCTTCACCAACAATTTCTGGCAGGCCTATTCGGGCTATGGTGCACCATCGGGCCAGGGCGGCGGCGTTTCGCCCCTGCCTTCCAGCCTCTACCAGGGCTCGATCAGCCTCAACAACTTCATCCCCGGCTTCGCCGGAAGCCTGCCCCCGTCGGTGCTAATCTACAGCCCCCAGGCTTATCAGAATTATCTGACCAGTCTCGGCAATCCGCAGGCGCAGACCGTACCGGGCTTCAACTATACCGGCGGCGTCAATGGCTTTACCGGCCAGTTCACCGAGGCGGTCGATCCGTCGAGCATCCTGGCCGTCCGGGAAAAGACCTGGTCGCTGTTCTTCAGCGCGGCCGTGGAAGCGCAGGTCGCGGAGATGCCGCTTCACCTCGCCTTTGGCCTGCGTAACGAAAATACGCGGCTGAGCGCGACGGGTCAGGGGCGCCAGCCGACGTCGATCACCCGCAGCACCTCGGACCCCACGCTGCTGACCATCGGCTTCTCCGACACGCAGCCGGTGTCGAGTGGTAGCAGCTATTCCTATCTGCTGCCCTCGCTCGACATGCGCCTGGAGGTGACCGACAAGCTCCAACTGCGCTTCGATGCCTCGCGCACGCTGACCCGTCCGGGCCTCAACCTGCTCAACCCGGTCCTGGGTATCGGCGTCGGCCAGCGTGTCGGTGCATTGTCGGGCAGCGGCGGCAACCCCAATCTGAAGCCGTATCTGGCCGACAATTTCGACGTTGCGGCGGAATGGTATTACCAGCGCAACTCGTATCTGGCGGTCGACTTCTTCCTGAAGAACGTCAGCAACTTCATCGTCGGCGGCGTGACGCGGCAGACGGTGAACGGGGTGGTCGACCCGACGACGGGCCAGCCCGCCAGCTTCGCCATCTCGGCCCAGGTCAACGGTCCGGACGCGACGGTGCGCGGCGTCGAAATCGCCTGGCAGCAGGTGTTCGGCGACAGCGGCTTCGGCTTCCAGGCGAACGCGACGCTGGTCAACACCAACAAGCCTTATGATGCGACCAACATCTCGCAGACGGGCTTCGCGGTGACCGGTCTGGCGAACTCGGCCAACTTCGTCGGCTTCTACGACAAGAACGGTTTCCAGATCCGTACCGCCCTCAATTGGCGTGACGAATATCTGGCGGGCTTCGGGCAGAACCAGAACACCGGCGCCTATGGTGCCGAGCCGACCTTCGTGAACCAGAGCTTCCAGATCGACCTGACCAGCAGCTATGACGTCACCAAGGACTTCTCGGTGTTCGGGGAAATCCTGAACCTCAACAACAACAAGCAGAGCACGCATGGCCGGTTCAAGAACCAGCTGCTCGACGTGTTCGACTATGGCCGGCGCTTCACGCTCGGCGCACGCTATCGCTTCTGACGATAGCATGATGCGGGGATGTCGGGCTTCGGCTTGACATCCTCGTTCTCTTTTGGACCTTCTCGAACCATGGTTCAGCCTGTTCAGCATATCGTGATCGTCGGCGGCGGGACCGCCGGCTGGTTGACCGCAGGAGTTATCGCCGCGCGGCATCAGGGGCGGCGACCGCATGGCTTCACCGTAACACTGGTGGAATCGCCCAACGTGCCGATCATCGGCGTGGGGGAGGGGACGTGGCCGACCCTGCGTACCACCTTGCGCAAAATGGGGGTGTCAGAGACGGCGTTCTTCCGCGAATGCGACGCGTCGTTCAAACAGGGCGCGCGGTTCAACCGCTGGACGACCGGTGCGGCCGATGACGGCTATTACCATCCGCTGATGCTGCCGCAGAGTTTCGCGCAGGTGAACCTGGCGACCCATTGGCTGGCGGCGGGTGAGGACGGCAGCTTCTGCGACGCGGTGACGCCGCAAGGACGCATCTGCGACGCGGGCCTTGCACCCAAGACCATCGCGACCCCCGAATATGAGGCGCTGGCGAATTACGCCTATCATCTCGATGCCGGGAAGTTCGCCGATTTCCTGCGCCGCCATTGCTGCGAGCAACTGGGCGTGCGCCATATACTCGCCGATGTCGAAGAGGTGCTGCAGCGCGAAAACGGCGACATCCGCGCGGTGCGCACCACGCAGGCCGGCGAGGTGGCGGGCGACCTGTTCGTCGATTGCACCGGCTTTCGCTCGCTTCTGCTGGGCGAGGCGGTGGGGGTGCCGTTCAAGCCGCTGAACGACGTGCTGTTCTGCGACACCGCACTTGCCATTCAGGTCCCCTATGACGACCCCGAGGCGCCGATCGCGTCGCACACCATTTCGACCGCCCAATCCTCGGGCTGGATCTGGGATATCGGCCTGCCGACCCGGCGCGGCGTAGGGCATGTCTTTTCGAGCAGCCATATCGGTCGCGACGAGGCCGAGCGCGAGCTGCGTGCCTATCTGGGCGAGGCGGGGCGTGACCTGCCGGTACGCGAGTTGAAAATCCGGGCCGGCCACCGCGAGCGGTTCTGGGAGCGCAACTGCGTCGGCGTCGGGCTGGCGGCCGGGTTCCTCGAACCACTGGAAGCCTCGGCCATCGTCCTGATTGAGCTGTCGGCCAAGCTGATTGCCGAGCAGATGCCGGCCTGTCGCGAGGTGATGGACACGGTTGCCAAGCGGTTCAACGACACGACGCTTTATCGCTGGGGCCGGATCGTCGATTTCCTCAAGCTCCATTATTCCTTGACCAAGCGGACCGACAGCGACTTCTGGCGCGACAATTGTCGGTCAGAGACAATGCCCGACCGGCTGCAGGCGCTGATGGAGCTATGGCGCTATCAAGCGCCGTGGATGCATGATGAGTTTGATCGGGTGGAGGAGGTCTTCCCCTCGGCCAGCTATCAATATGTCCTTTACGGCATGGGGCAGCGCACCGAGATCGCGCCCGGCAGTCTGGTCGCAGAGACGGTCACCGCCGAGCGGGCACGGCGGGAGAATGACGTGCAGACCGGGCGATTGCTGGCCGGTCTGCCGCGTAACCGCGACCTCATCCGCAAGATCGTGGAGCGGGGGTTGCCGACGATCTGATGGGATGTGGCCTTCGACCTCGCTCAGGATGGACGGGGCGAGGGGAAGGCCGCACATCCCAACATCCGTTCGGTCCGAGCCAAGTCGAAGGCCAAGGGGCTACCGCCCCGACAGCGTGAAGCTGTCCACATCCATCCAACCGCCCTTCGCGTCCGGATTGTAGCAGAACAGCGCATATTGCTGCCCTTGGAACGTCCCCATCCGCCAGTCAAAGGCGAGCGGGAAATCGCCGCCCAAGGTTCGCCAGTCACGTCCGTCCACGCTGTAGGCCACGCTCGCCCGGTCGGTCTTGAAGTCCATGTCGGTGCGCAGGAACAGCCGCTTGGCGCTGATGGGTTGGGCATCGATCCGGACGTCGTTTTTCTGGGTGTCGGCCAAATCCTCGATGACGCGCATGGTGAGCGTCAGGCGGCCGTCACGCCCCCGGCCAACCGCGATATGGCCGTTATATTTGCCGAAGGTGCCAAAGCCGCACTGGTCGCCTGTGGCAATATGCGTCGTGTCGATCGCCACCGTCCCCCGGCTGAACGGCCCTTGCCCCTTTTGCAGCAGCGTGTTGCGCGCGCTCCACAAAGCGGGGGCCTGGCCAGCGCGCAGCCGCAGATACCCCGGCCGCTCAGTCAACGACCAGCCGCTCGCGACGGGATTGTGGTTCCACTGCCATTGCAGGCCGAGCGTGCGCCCCGAAAAATCGTCCGAGGCGGGCAGCACCGTCACCGGCTGCCCCTGGATCGGCTTGGTCGCGGTGGTGGGTACCCGACCCGGCGCGTCGGGCGTGCCCCAGACCGGCCAGCCCTCTTTCCAGAAGACGGGGCTGATATTGGTCATCCGGCCGACCGCGCCCGCGTCGACCATGACGAAGCCATAATCGGTGCCATCGGGCAGATCGACGATCGCGCCCTGATGGCCACCGGTCTTGTCGTCGATCTGGTCGTGCGTTTCCCACGGCCCGAACAGGCTCTTGGCACGCGAGACGGTCATGCCCAGCCGCCGCGGAATGGCATTGAACATGTAATAGGTGTCGCCGCGCTTGACGAGCTTCGACCCTTCCGCGCCCTTGTTGTAATAGACGACGCGCTTGTCGGTGACGGTGCGCAGATCGCGGTCCAGGCTGAGCAGCGTATTGGTGCCGTCCGACCCGACCGAGGTCATGATATAGGCGCTGCCATCGGTATCGAAGAACAGGCCCGGATCGAAGGCGGCTTCGCTGATCCGGTTCATTTCCCAAGGACCGCGAATGTCCTTCGAGCGATAGATCCGCGTCTTTTCGCCCACCGGCGTCACCGCGATATAGAAGACGCCGTCGCGGTACCGCAGGCTGGGCGCGAAGATGCCTTTGCGGTACGCGCCGCCATCCTTCAGGTCATATTGCGGCAAGCCCTCCAGCCGGTCGATGACATGGCCGACGAAGCGCCAGTTCACCAGATCGCGCGACGTCATGATGGTCAGGCCGGGAACGTTGGCGAAGGTCGTGGTGATGAAATAGAAATCCTGCCCGACCCGGATGATGTCGGGATCGGGATAATCGGCATAGAGCGGCGGGTTGGCATAGGTGCCGTCACCGCGATCCGACTGCCAGACTTGCGCGCCCGCCAGAGCAGGCAGTGCCGCCAGCAGCATGATAGGGAAGCGCCGCCAGTTCATCGCGGCGTGTACACATAAGGGCCGACGACCGTGCCAACGAATCCGCCCGCCCGTGCGGTGCTGAGGAAACGGGTGTCGAGGTCGGTCTTCAGCGTCCCCCGCTTGCCACCGCTTTCATAGTCGAACGCCATCGTTCCTCCTGTGGCATGGATGGTCAGCGTCAGCGGACCCTTGAGTGCGAAGGGCGCGGAAGCGATCAGCGTCTCATGCGCCGTTTCATCGCGGGTGTTCGTCCCCTCGCGTTTGTAGAGCGCGATGCGGGGCTGGCCGTCGATCCGGGCAAGACCGAAGAACAGATAGGCATAGTCGTTCTGCATCGCGACCAACCCGGCGCGCGCGCCGTCCCTGGTCGGGGTGAAGCGCAGCGTGGTCGATATATCGGCGATGGCATGTTGCTGTCGCCGCCCGACAAAGCCCGGCACGCCTTGTCGATTGCCCAGCGCGTCGCCGCCCCGCATCGTCAACGTCCCGTTCGCCACGGTGTAGAAGGGCGTTTTGGGCGTGCGGACGCCGATCCACTGCATCGCCAGCTTGTTGCCGTCGAACTCGTCCGTATAGCCGAAATCGCCGCTGGTCGGCAGCTTGGGCAGCGCGCCTGCGGGCAGGTTGGGCAGCTTGTGGGTCCAGGGCACCGTCTTGCCGCGATCGAGAATGATCGGCCAGCCATCCTTCCACGTCACGGGCAGCAGGAAGGTCTCGCGCCCGATATTGTAATAGTCGTCCGAATAGGGCCGCGTCGCGAGGAAGGTCGCCCACCAGTCGCCATTCTGGGTCTGGACCAGCTCGGCATGACCCGCTGCGCTGATCGGATGCGGACGCTTGGGATCGAGGTCGCGCTGGGTCAGGATCGGGTTGTTCGCGAAGGGGACATAGGGGCCGCGCAGCTCTTTCGAGCGCAGCACGACCTGCGAATGGTTGACGCTGGTGCCCCCTTCCGCTGCGGTCAGATAATACCAGCCGTCCTTCTTGAAGATATGCGGCCCCTCGATCCAGACCGGCTTTTTCGACAGGTCGACGCCGCCATTGACCAGCTGCGTGCTCTCGCCGACCATCTTGCCTGCGCGCCAGTCATATTCCTGGATCCAGATGGCGCGGTGGCCGTCATAGCGCGGCGTCTCATCGGGCGCGCGGTTGTTGACGATATAGGCGCGGTCGCCCTCCCAATAGATGGACGGGTCGATCCCCTCGAAGGGCAGCCAGATCGGGTCCGACCAGGGACCCGCCGGGTTCTTGGCGGTGATGACGAAATTGCCCCGGCATTGGACGCAGGTGTTGACGATATAGAAGGTGCCGTCGTGATAGCTGATGTCGGGCGCGAACACCGCCTCCGACACCGAGCGCCCCGTAAAGTCCAACTGCCCCGGCCGGTCGATCGCATTGCCGATCTGGGTCCAGTGGACGAGGTCGGTCGAATGGAAGATCGGCAGTCCGGGGAAGTGCGCGAAGGACGAATTGACGAGGTAATAGTCCTTGCCCACCCGCGTCACCGACGGGTCGGGATAATAGCCCGCGACGATCGGGTTCAGATATTCGCCCGCCTTTGGCTTCACCTGCTCGATCGAGCGGCCCTGATAGGTGAAGCGGTCGAAGGTCGCGGTCTGGGCGGACGCTGCGCCCGTCATGGCCAGCGACAGGGCCAGGGCGGCGAGGGGCAGGCGGATCATGCGATGCTCTTTCGGACGGGGGCGGCGCGCAACGCGTCGGCGATGGCGGCGCGAAGCGGCTTGGGCTTGAGTGCGTCGTCATAGGGCAGGGGACGTTGCGGCAGGCCGTCGGCGCGCGGCGCGAAGCCGTTCAGCCAGCTATGCTTGTCCCACAAACCCCAGCACAGCAGCTGGTCGAGCTGCGGATAGGCCAGCATCATGTCGAGATAGCTTTTGGCGACGGAGGCGACCTGCGTATCGCGCTGCGCGATGTCCTTCGGCATCTCGCGGTCGTTGATGTCGAACTCGGTGATAAGCAGGCGATAGCCCATGGCCGTGACGCTATCGAGGAAACGCTTCCACTCGGCGCGCTGGACCTTCGAGTGGCTGCCGTCATTGCCAAGATGGCTCTGGATGCCGAGCGCGTCGACGGGGACGTTTTCCTTGCGGAACCGCTCCAGAAGCCGAAGTACGCCCGCGCGGTGCGTCTCGTTGCCGACCTCCCAGGACATATAATCGTTATAGACGCGCTGCGCGTGGGGGGCGTGTTCGCGCGCGGCCTCATAGGCGATCTTGAACACGTCGAAGCCCAGTGCCTGGTCAAACACCGTGCCCCGGACCTCGCCGGTCTTGGGATTGATCGTCTCGTTGACCACGTCCCAGCTATAGATTTGATCCCCGAAATGCCCCGCCACCGCCGCGATATAGCTGCGTAGCCATTTCTCCGCCCCGGTCTTCGTCACCGTCTCGGCCAAGGCGGGCGAGATATACTTCTCGTAGTTCCAGAGCAGGGTATGGCCGCGCAGCTTCATGCGGTTGTTGCGGGCGAACCCGGCGATCCGGTCGGCGGGGCCGAAGTTCAGACGCGCGGGGTCGGCGCCCAGCACATAGACCTTCATTTCGTTCTCCGGGACCAGCACAGCGCATTCGCGCGCGACGACCGCACCATACCCCGGATCGTTGATCGGCGAGCCCCGACCCGCATTGATCGCGGTGCCGAACAAGATGCCCTTTTCCGCTGCCAGATCGCGGAGCGACGTGTTGCCTTCCGCCGCCCAAACCGCGCTCGGGAGCGTTCCCATCGCGAGGCCGCCCGCGATCCCGGCCAGTTGCTGACGACGGGTCAGCAGCGGCCCTTTCTCATTGGGTTTCATCACCCTCTCCTTGTGCTTTGCCGGAACATTTGCATGACCCGCGCGAAACGGCAAGGCCATGAAAGTCCGCCTCAATAGTCGTCAGCCGGTCAACCGCGCATCGCCCCAAACCACAGGCAACGCGGCATCGGGAGCGCTATCGGCGCGGGCCACCAGTTCGATCAGCTTGCGGCCGCGCACGTCCGCCTCGACGCTCACCGGCGCTTCATTCAGCGCGACGGCGCGGGAGCGGGTAAGGAGCTTGCCGTCGCCATAGACTTCGAACACGACGCGCCGGCCGCGTGCGGTAGCGGAATCGTCGATGCCCACTGTGGCGGCGAAGCGCGCCTGGCCGCGATTGCGCACTTCCAGCCGGGAATTGGCGAGTATGCCGATGCCGGTATCATAGACCTTGCCCATCAGCCGCAACGGTCGCCCGAACGGCGTGCGGTCCGCCTGCGCGCCGCCCCAACCGGCATATTGCGGGAAGTCCCCCGGCCCCTTGCTGCCAGCCCATGGGCTGAGTTCGTGATGAATGGTTGGATCGCCCTCGGGGGTCCGCACGCCATCCTCGGCCGGGTTCACGTCGCCGGGTGCCTCGGAAAGATAATGGCCATCCGCGAGACGATGAACGCCCGTGACCCGGTAAATCAGCGTCTGGTGGGGCGCGATGGTCAGTTTCATCTCGCCCGAAAAGCCGCTCCTGGCCCCCGTCCACAGGTCGGTCATCGCGATGGGCTTGTCGCCACGCAGCTTCAGATGCTCGGCGGTCAGCACCGGCTGAACCTGGGCGGCGGTGCGGTTGAGGATCGCCACCGCCTTGTCCCCATTGGCGAGGCTTTTCACGAACACCTGTACGTCGTCGGACAGATAGGCAGGCACCGCCTGGTTCGCGGCCGCGTCTTGATTGAGCGCGATGATCGCACGGTTGCCCAGCAGCGCCAATTGTTCGGCATTGGCCTTGCGCAGGTCGAAGCCGATCAGCAGCGGCGCATTCATCATCGCCCACATCGCGAAGTGCGAACGCGCCTCGGTCATGTGGTCGGCATCGAATTCGCCCGAGCCGATGAACAGCATGTCGGGGTCGTTCCATGTATGCGGATGCGCGTAAAGCGCCCGCGTCGCGCTGGTGTCCAGGTTGGTCAGCATCCGCGACCAGTGGGCGGTGATATCGTCGCTGGTCCGCGAGACATTGCCCAGTTGCTTACCCCAACTGCGCACGTCCGCCGAACCCCAAAGGCAGAGCGAGAACAGGTAGTCGCCATCCGGATTTTCCCGGCGCAGCGCGGTCGCCACCTGATCGTAGAGCGCGCGGACGGCGGGAATGTCGGTGCGCGCCAGCGAGTTCATATCGATCAGCGGGGTCAGTTCGCGATAATCGCCCTTGCGAACATGGTCGCTATCCTTGCCGAGGCCGCGAATGCCGCAGCCGTCGACCTTGATATAATCGAAGCCCCATTCGCGGAAATAGAGCGCGATGTCCTGGTCGATATGGCCGTATAATCCGACCTCGCGCTCGGCGATCGTCCCTTCGGGCTGGTTGGCGAAATTGGGCGTATAGACCTGGCCGCAGCTATTGCGTCCGATATCGGAATAGATGCCCGCCTTGAACCCCATGGCGTGCAGGCGGTCGGTCAACGGCCGGAAACTGGTCTGCTGGTTCGCGCCAGCGACAGCCGAGGGGAATTTGTCGGCGCGGATGACCATACGGCCATCGGGCTGGCGGCGGCGCAGCCACCAGCCGTCATCGATATTGATATAGCGATAGCCCGCGTCCCTCAGGCCCTTGTCGACGATCAGCCGGGCCGAGGCCATGACCTTTTCTTCATCAACATCGCTGTTGAAGGCATTCCAGCTGTTCCAGCCCATGGGCGGCAATGCGGCCTGTCCATCCTGGTTGGCGCTCCACCGGCCGGTCGGGGTCAGAGGATCGATCCTGTCCGCCGCGGCCACTGAGGAAGACATCCAGGCAATGGCGATAGCGCTCGCGAAAACCCTGGCGATGACGGGCCGCATGATGATCCTCCCCATGTTGGTCTATCGCCAATCTTGTCCGACTAATGTCCCGCTGTCCACCGCTGGGTGGCTGAAAATGTGATGGAAATTCTCAGGCTGGACTGAGACGGTATTCATGATACCGTTACCAAAAATATGGTTTCAGGGGAGTGAGAAGGCATGAAGGCATGGCGTGCGGCGATCCTGTCGGCTTTGGCGATATCGACTTCGGGCGTCGCGCTGGCCCAACAACAGAGCGCCGCTCCGGCCGAACAGGCCGAGGCGCTGGCGGCGCGGTTGGTCGGGCGCATGACGACCGACGAAAAGCTCGGCCAGCTGCTCAACACCGCGCCCGCCATCCCCCGGCTGGAGGTGCCTGCCTATAATTGGTGGACGGAATCGCTGCACGGCGCGCTGGGGCCGGTACCCACGACCAATTTCCCCGAACCCGTCGGACTGGCGGCGACCTTCGACGACGCACTGGTGGGCCAGGCGGCCAAGGCGATCAGCGCGGAAGTGCGCGGGCTCCACGCGTTGGCGCGGACGACGGGGCGGATGGGACGGATCGGTACCGGGCTCGATACCTGGTCGCCCAACATCAACATCTTCCGCGACCCACGTTGGGGGCGGGGGCAAGAGACCTATGGCGAGGATCCGTTCCTGACCGGGAAAATGGGTGTTGCCTTCGTACGCGGGATTCAGGGAGACGATCCGAACCGGATCGATGTCGTCGCGACGCCCAAACATTATGCGGTACATAGTGGCCCGGAATCGACGCGGCACGAGGCCAATGTCTATGTCTCGCAACATGATCTCGTCGACACCTATCTGCCCGCCTTTCGTGCCGCGATCGTCGAGGGCGGGGCGGGATCGATCATGTGTGCCTATAACCGGATCGACGGCCAGCCCGCCTGCGCCAGCGACCTGCTGCTCAAGGATTATCTGCGGGGACGCTGGGCATTTCGCGGCTATGTCGTCTCCGACTGCGATGCGGTGAAGGATATCGCCGCCAACCACCATTATGCTCCCGATGCGCCAAGCGCGGTGGCGGCAGCCATGCGGGCGGGCGTCGACAATGAGTGCAACAATGCCACCCTGACCGACACGGATGGGTTGACCAACCCATATCGCGAGGCTCTGTCGCGTGGGTTGATTTCGGTCGCGGATATCGACCGCTCGCTGACCCGGTTGTTCGCGGCCCGCTATCGCACCGGCGATCTGCCGGGTCTGCGCCCACTGTCGACGCTGGCCAGTTCCCCCGCTGATATCGACACGCCGTCGCACCGTGCGCTGGCGCTGGAGGTGGCGGAAAAGAGTTTGGTGTTGCTCAAGAACAGAGGCATCCTACCGCTGAAGCCTCATGCGCGGATCACCGTGGTCGGACCGCTGGGGGATGCGACGCGGGTGTTGCGCGGCAATTATTCGTCGTCGCTGTCGGGTCCGCAGGTGTCGGTGGTCGAGGGGCTCCGTCAGGCCATGCCGGGGGCGCACATCCGGTACGTTCCCTTCTCCGAGACCTTCACCGACGGCGATCCGGTGCCGACCAGCGCACTTCGGACCGAGGATGGGCAAGCGGGGCTGCTTGCCCGCTATTACAATGTCGTCGGGCGCATCCCCGAACGCTTCGCTCCGGACGCCCTCGGTGAATGGCTGAAGACCGCCAAGTTCGAGGATCGTCCCGTCGTGACGCGTATCGAGGCCAATGCCGCCTCGCGCAGCCTGGACCTGTCATCGGTGCGTGACGTGCACCGGGCGGTCTGGACGGGTTATCTGGTACCACCGGAAACGGGACGCTACCGGCTGGGCATATCGGGCTTCAACGGAGCCATGACGTTCGACGGCCAACCGTTCGTCGACCTGACCAAGGCGTCGTGGAACAGCCTGCCCACGATGAAGACCGTCACGCTGGAGAAGGGGCGACGCTATCCCATCACCGTCACGACCGAGGCGCGCATCCTGACCGGCATCAATCTGGTCTGGAAGCGCGTGTCCGACGATCCCACGGCGGAGTTGCGCGCGGCGGCCAAGGCGAGCGACGCGCTGGTCGCGGTCGTCGGCCTGACCTCCGACCTGGAAGCCGAGGAAGCGCCTATCTCGGTACCGGGGTTCAAGGGCGGCGACAAAACGACGCTGGACCTTCCGGCCGACCAACAGGCGCTGCTCGAACAGGCCAAGGCGACGGGCCGCCCGCTGATCGTCGTGCTGATGAACGGCAGTCCGGTGAACCTCGCCTGGGCCAAGGCGAATGCCGACGCGATCGTCGAGGCCTGGTATCCGGGGCAAGCTGGCGGGCTCGCGGTGGGGAACGTCCTGTCGGGCAAGACCAATCCGGCCGGGCGCCTGCCGCTCACCTTCTATCGCTCGGTCGAGGACCTGCCGCCCTTTGGTGATTATGCGATGAAGGGGCGGACCTATCGCTACTTCACCGGCACGCCGGTTTATCCCTTCGGCTATGGGCTCAGCTATACCAGCTTCGCCTATGCGCCGCTGTCGGTGAAGCCTGGTGCGGACGGGAGCATGACCGTCACCACCGAAGTGCGGAACACCGGCCGCCGCGAGGGCGACGAGGTCGCGCAGCTCTACCTCAATTTCCCCAAGGTCGACGGCGCGCCGCGTGTCGCGCTCCGGGGGTTTCAGCGGGTGCATCTGGCGCCCGGCGAGCGGCGGAGCCTGACCTTCACGCTCAGCCCACGCGACCTGAGCGCGGTTGATGCCGATGGCCGGCGGATGGTGATGAAGGGCGACTATCGAGTCTCGGTCGGCTCGGGCCAGCCGGATACGGGGGTGCCGGTGCGTAACGCGCCGTTCAGGATGGATACGGAGACGCCGATAGCCGATTGATCCTCCCCGGCACGGGGAGGGGGACCAGCCGCAGGCTGGTGGAGGGGGATTTCCACACGGGAAGACTTATGTGGAAGCCCCCCTCCGTCAGGGCTGCGCCCTGACACCTCCCCGTGCCGGGGAGGAATCCCACTATTTCGTCGCCAGCGCCCGCCCGAAAAACGGCAGTACCTGCTCCTGAAAGCGGACCCCGATCCGGTTGACGTGATCGCCTTCGTAAATCTCGAATTTGTGGGCAATGCCATAGCGGTCGAACGCCTCGTGCAACCCTTGCGCATCGCCCTTCAGCCCGTCCTGCGATCCGACGTCGAGCCCGATTGCGCGGTAGCTGCGCAAGGGCGTGACATATTGATCGACGAAGGCCAGCGGCGTGTTGGCCAGCCACTTGGCGACGATATCGTCGCGCACCTTGCCGTCCTTCACCGGCAGGTCGAGATAGAGCGGCGGGTTCTTCGGATTGGGCGACCAGGCAGCGGACGCCGCCAGCATCGCGCGCTGGCCCCAGTTCAGCTTGGCGGAATCGGCAGGCGAGGCGAGGCCGGTCAGCAATTTCTCGTCCGTTCCTTCGGGCCGAGCCATCGTGCGGGGCGACAGGCAGCAGGGGCTCATCATATAGATCGCGCCGTACATATCAGCGTGCTTCATGCCGATGCGCGCGGTGCCATATCCGCCCATCGAATGACCGGCGAGGCCACGGGCTTCGCGGCGGGGGATCGTGCGATAGCGGGCGTCGATCGCGGCGATCAGGTCGTGGCTGATGAACCGCTCGAAATCGCCCACCGTCTGCGACGAAGAGTACATCGAGCCATTGTGCATCGTCTTGCTGTCGGGGAAGACCAGGATCATCGGCGGCACGCCGCGTGCAAAGGCGCCTTCGACCGAGGCTGGGACGTGGATCTCCTTCGTCCATTGGTCCGCGCCGATCGAATAGCCGTGCAGCGCATAGACCACCGGATAGCGGCGCGTGCGGTTCCTGGCATAATCGGGCGGCAGGACGATGATGACGTCGCGGTCGGCGCTGTTGCCCTCCAGATTGCCCTCGATCGCCGCGGAATGGACCTTGATCCGCTCGACGGTGACCGGCTTTGCGTCGGGTATGACGGTCGGAGATTGGGTGGCCATCTGGGCGGAAGCGGCCGCAATCGGCAGCAGGACGACGCCAGCGGCGAACAGCCAGCGGGCGGGCGAAAAGCGAAGGGCCATGCGGGTCATCCTCTGTCCTGAATGCATGCCGACATAGGCGTGCCGGTCTTCTTTAGGGCGACCCGCGACGGGAGTGGCGGGGCCGGGTATCGTTACCAACTATGCGGGGGCGGATGTTGTCAAGCGTAGCATTCCCTTCGCCTTCGACTTCGCTCAGGCGGAACGGTGCGGGGTATAATGGCGCGATCACACCAAACTCCGGTCAGCCTGACCGAAGTCGAAGGCGACGCGACCAACTGTCCCATCGCAAAACGCCGAACCGGCCTTGCGTCCCGCATCCTGATAGCGCTATCGTCTGACCAAAGCTCCGAAGATGGAGCGCTTGGAGAGGAAAAGCGATGAAGCGCTTGATGATGGCCAGCCTGGTACTGGGTCTTGGCACTGCGGCCTGCGGGACGCAGCACACGGCGGACAATGCCGTGGCGGAAAACACGGCGACGGCGTCGAACGATGCCAACCCGATCGCGCCGGACGGCCGTCATTACCTGTCGCAGCCGCTGGTGCGCGAAATCTTCACCGCCGATCCTTCCGCGCATGTCTGGAACGACGGCAAGCTCTATATCTACCCCAGCCATGACGTGCCGACCGACACCCCCAATGACGATCTGGGCAACCAGTACGCCATGCGCGACTACCGCGTGCTGCGCATGGACGAGCCGGGCGGCAAGGTCACGGTCGGTCCCGTCGCACTCGACGTCAAGGACGTGCCCTGGGCCTCGCAGCAGATGTGGGCGCCCGACGCCGCCTATAAGGACGGCACCTATTATCTCTATTTCCCGGCGCGGGATAAGAGCAAGGACAGGAACGGCCTGGGCGCGTTCCGCATCGGCGTCGCGACCTCGAAGAACCCGATGGGGCCGTTCAAGGCCGAGCCGGAGGCGATCCCCGGCAGCTTCTCGATGGACCCTGCCGTCTTCCAGGATGCGGACGGCAGCGCGTACATGTATTTCGGCGGCATCTGGGGCGGGCAGCTTCAGCGCTGGAAGGACGGCAAGTACGACCCGAACGGCAGCGACACCGACCTGAAGCAGGACGACCAGCCTGCCATTTCGGGCAAGATCGCCAAGATGAACCCGGACATGAAGACCTTCGCGGAAACCCCGCGCGACGTCGTGATCCTCGACGAAAAGGGCAAGCCGGTGCTGGGCGGCGACCATGACAAGCGCTTCTTCGAGGCGTCCTGGGTCTTCAAGCGCGACGGCAAATATTATTACACTTATTCGACCGGCGACACGCATTTCCTGAACTATGCGATCGGCACCAGCCCCTATGGTCCGTTTACCTACAAGGGCCACATCCTGAAACCGGTGCAAGGCTGGACCACCCATCACTCGATCGTCGAGTGGAAGGGCAAGTGGTGGCTTTTCTACGCTGACACCCAATTGTCGGATAAGAACCACCTGCGTAACGTCAAGATGACCGAGTTGAAGTTCAACCCGGACGGGACGATCCCGACCATCGACCCGTTCGTGAAGTAAGGGCTCCGCATGTTCCTGGGCATTGATATCGGCACCTCGGGCGTGAAGGCCGTCGTGCTGGATGAACATGGTGCAGTCGTGGGGCAGGGGACGGCGGCGCTGACCGTGCAGCGTCCCCACCCTCTATGGTCCGAACAGGACCCGGAGGCTTGGTGGCAGGCGACGACCGCCGCCGTCCGCGCGATCGACCCCGCCGTGCGCCGGGCGGTGCGCGGCATCGGTCTCGCCGGGCAGATGCACGGCGCGACGCTGCTGGGTGCGGACGATCGGGTCTTGCGGCCCGGCATATTGTGGAATGACGGTCGCAGCCATGCCGAGTGCGCGGAGCTGGAAGCCAAGGCCCCCGATCTCCACCGGATCGCGGGCAATCTGGCCATGCCAGGCTTTACCGCGCCCAAGCTGCTGTGGGTCGCCCATCACGAGCCGGAAACGTTTGCTGCCATTCGCACTGTTTTGCTGCCCAAGGATTATGTCCGGCTGCGGATGACCGGCGAGAAGGCGTCCGACGTTTCGGATGCGGCGGGAACACTGTGGCTGGACGTCGAACGCCGCGAATGGAGCGACGACATCCTCGCCGCCACCGGCCTGACCCGCGCGCAGATGCCGCAGGCGGTGGAGGGAACGGCGCAGACCGGCCGTCTCCGCGCCGAGGTGGCCGAGGCCTGGGGTATCGACCAGGTGCCGGTCGCGGGCGGTGGTGGCGACAATGCCGCCGGAGCCGCTGGCGTGGGCGTGGTCAAGGACGGCGACGCGTTGCTATCGCTGGGCACGTCGGGCGTGATCTTCGCTGCGACGAAGGAGTTTCGGCCTAATCCGGCGGGGGCGGTTCACGCCTTCTGCCACTGTCTGCCCGGCGTCTGGCACCAGATGTCGGTGCATCTGTCGGCCGCCGCCTGTATCGACTGGGTCGCGCGACTGACCGGCACGCCCGGTGCCGCCGAGCTGTTCGCCCGGGCCGAAAGCGTCGGCCCCGCAAGCGGCCCCGAAATGTTCCTGCCCTATCTGTCGGGTGAGCGGACGCCGCATAACGATGCGGAGGTTCGCGGCGCGTTCCTGGGGCTAGACCATGACACCACGCCAGAGCGGCTGGCGCAGGCGGTGCTGGAGGGCGTGGCCTTTGCGCTCGCCGATGGCCTGTCGGTACTGCGCGACGCCGGGACCGAGCTGTCGCAGCTGTCGGTCATCGGTGGCGGTGCACGTTCGTCCTATTGGGGCCAGACGCTGGCCGCCGCGCTGAACGTCGAGCTGGTTTATCTGAAGGGCGGTGAGGTCGGCCCCGCGCTGGGCGCGGCGCGGCTGGCTCAGCTGGCGGTCGATGGCGGCTCGCCGGAGGAGGTCTGCGCACCGCCGCCGATCAGCCACACCATCGCCCCCGACGCCGCGCTCGCCGAGCGTTTCGCCCCCAAGATCGCGCGCTTCCGCGACAGCTATTCCCGTATCACTCCGAGGAACCGTTAAATGGCTACCGACTTTTTCGCCGACATCCCGACGATCCGTTACGAGGGGCCGGACAGCGAGAACGAACTCGCCTACCGCTTCTACGACAAGAACCGCGTCGTGCTGGGCAAGACGATGGAGGAGCATCTTCGCTTCGCCGCCTGCTTCTGGCACACCTTCTGCTGGCCGGGTTCGGACGTGTTCGGCGGCGGCACCTTCAACCGCCCGTGGCACGCCGGTGCGAACGACAGCGCAGCCGCCGCGCAGAAGCGTGAAGTCGCGTTCGACTTCTTCTCGAAGCTCGACGTGCCCTATTACTGCTTCCACGACGTCGACGTGATGGCCGATGCGCAGGGCGTTGCCGAGCATCGCCGTTACTTCGCCGAAGCGGTCGATCACCTCGAAAAGCTGCAGGCCTCGTCGGGCCGCAAGCTGCTCTGGGGCACCGCCAACCTGTTCAGCCATCCGCGCTTCGCTGCCGGTGGCGCGACCAATCCGGACCCGGAAGTCTATGCCTTCGGCGCTATGCAGGTCCGCGACGCGCTGGAAGCCACGCATCGTCTGGGCGGCGCCAACTATGTGCTGTGGGGCGGTCGCGAGGGTTACGAGACGCTGCTCAACACCAACATGAAGCGCGAGCTGGACAATCTGGGCCGCTTCCTGTCGCTGGTCGTCGAGCACAAGCACAAGATCGGCTTCAACGGCACCATCCTGATCGAGCCGAAGCCGCACGAGCCGACCAAGCACCAGTATGACTTCGACACGGCCACCGTGTACGGCTTCCTCAAGGCTTACGGCCTTGAGAACGAAGTGAAGGTCAATATCGAGGCGAACCACGCCACGCTGGCGGGCCATACCTTCGAGCATGAGATCGCGACGGCGGGTGCGCTGGGCATTTTCGGGTCGATCGACGCCAATCGCGGCGATCACCAGAATGGCTGGGATACGGACCAGTTCCCCAACTCGGTCGAGGAGCTGACGCTGGCGGTGCTGGAGATCATCCGGGCGGGCGGCTTCACCACCGGCGGCTTCAACTTCGACGCGAAGGTTCGCCGTCAGTCGATGGATGCGGTCGACCTGTTCCACGGCCATGTCGGCGGGATCGACGTGGTGGCCAAGGGCCTGCTCAACGCCGCGGCGCTGATCGAGGATGGTCGCCTCGATGCGATCAAGTCGGAGCGTTATGCCGGTTGGGACGGTGCGTTCGGCCAGCAGATCGGCGGGCTCGACCTGGCCGGGATCGCCGACCTTGCCGAGCAGAAGGCGATCGATCCCAAGCCCCGTTCGGGCCGTCAGGAGCGGATCGAGAATATCGTCAATCGCATCGTCCACTCGGGCAAATAAGGCGGGGTGGGCCGGGACTTCCGGCCCGCTTCACACATCGAAAGGGGCGCATCCGGCCATTCGGATGCGCCCCTTTTTGTTGGCCAACGGAACCCCACCGTCCAAGCCGAACGACGGGGAACGTCCGATCAAACCACCGCGTTCGCCACCATATCCCGCAAAGCGTCATGGAAGGTTGCGATCGCCGCCAGGTTGAACCCGGCGATGTTGATCCGCCCCGACCCAGCCATGTAGATCGCATGACGATCGCGCAACCATTCCACCTGCGCAGGCGATAGGGGCAGGGTAGCAAACATGCCCTTGCCATGCGCCACCGCGCTCAGATCGATCGCCCCGATCCGACCCCCGGCGGCCAGGGCGGCGCGCAGGCCTTCCAGCCGCCGCCGCATCGTCTCCAACTCGTCGCGCCATTGCGCGGTCAGGGCTTCGTCTTCCAGGATGATGCGGACGATCGCCGCGCCGTGATCCGGCGGCATCGACCAGTTGGCTCGCGCCAGGCCCAGCAGGTTGGAAAAGACCGTCGCGCCGCTGTCCCGGTCGGGCGTGATGGCAAAGAGTGCGCCGGTCCGCTCGCGATAGAGGCCGAAGTTCTTGTCGCAGGAATAGGCAAGCAGCGCTTCGGGCACGGTCGACAGGATCGTCCGCGCGCCGGCGGCATCCTCGTCGAAGCCGTCCCCCAGCCCTTGATAGGCCAGGTCGACGACGGGCAGCAGGCCACGCTCGGCAATATGGGACGCGATGACGCTCCAACCAGCCGCGTTGGGATCGATGCCGATCGGATTGTGGCAGCATCCATGCAGCAGCACGGCGTCTCCGGAATCTGCCGCATTCAGCCCGGTCAGGAAGCCGTCGAGGTCGAAGGTCTGGGTTCCCAGATCGAAACAGGGGATCATGGCCGGTTCCACCCCCGCCTGCCGGAACAGCGGCGCATGGTTCGCCCAGCTCGGGCTGCCGATCCAGATTCTCGCGACGCCAGCGCGCGCCAGTAGCTCGGCGGCGAGGCGCAATGCGCCGGTACCGCCCGGTGTCTGAAGTCCCACGACCCGATCGGACGCAACCGCATCGCCCACCACCAGCTTGGCCAGCGCCCGGACGAAGCCGGTGTCCCCTTCCGGACCGAGATAGGATTTGCTCGACTGTTCGGACAGCAGCCGTGTCTCGGCAGCCTTGACCGCCGTCATCACGGGCGTGCGCCCTTCCTCGTCGCGAAACACGCCTACGCCCAAATCGATCTTCCGAGCGCGCGGGTCGGCGGCATGTTGGCCAATGATCCGCAACAGGGGATCGTCGGGTTGGCGGGTTAGGGTGGCGAAACGCATGGAAAGGCCTCTTGGAAGGAAAGGCGCGCACCATAGGGTTTCAGGCCCGAAAGGGAATGACGGATAGCCACGATTCGCGTCGCTGGCGGTCGGGCATCCAAAGTTTTGCGTGAGAAAACGTCTGAACGACCGCACGGATCGGCCGCGCGATACCGCCTATTTTACACGTTTTGACGTATTTTATAGCTTAACTCACGAAAAAGGCAGGATATTGATGTGCATTATGGAGCCTGACGAACGGTTGTTCGTAGAGTTTTGACACGGAAATGTTTCGCGGTGCCCAGTCCGTTCACCACGACCGTGGTGGTGAATTGACGTGGTGACTCGGCGTCGGTTCGACCTGGTCGAGTCCCTCTCGCTATTACCCCGGTGGCGTTCGTCGCGTCATCGCCCCCGCCGCACGCTTAATTTCGGTCGGCGGCAAGATGAGGACATTTGTGATGAATCTATCGCGATCCCTGCTCCGCTGCGTATTCCGACCCTGCCGGCCTGCCCCTGAGCGGTCTGCCCGCCTCTCGGCGGAGGGCAAACCGTGAGTATCTCGCTTGCCCGCAGCGCCCGGCCGATCCCTCCTGCACGCCACCGCCTGTCCCGACTGGCGCCCCTCGACAATGCCGCGATCGCGGCGCTCAACGAAGCAATAGGTCGGCCTCAGTTGTTCCGGCCGCGTCGCGACCTGATGGTCGAAGGACGCGACATTGCCGGCCCGCATCTGATCCTGTCGGGCTGGGCGGCGCGCGTCCGCATTCTCCTTGATGGACGGCGGCAATTCCTCAACTTCCTGCTGCCGGGCGATATCGTCGGCCTCTATCACCACCAGCGGCCCGTCGCCCCGACGAGCATTATCACGCTGACCGAGGTGACGACGTGCGTACCGCCTGACCTGGGCGCATTGCCTGCTCTCGACGAAGCCTATGCTATCTCCCACGCGCTGGACGAGGCCTATCTGCTGGCGCAGATCGCGCGGCTGGGTCGGATGAACGCGATGGAGCGGATCGGCGACCTGATGCTCGAGTTGCACGAGCGGCTGGAACTCAGCGAACTGACCCATGGCCGAAGCTTCGACCTGCCGATCACGCAGGAGACGCTGGCGGATGCGCTCGGGCTGACCGCGGTGCATGTAAACCGCATGTTGCAGGCGGCTCGACGCGGGGGCGACCTGATATGGTCGTCGCGCTCGATGACCATTCCCGATCCGCAGGCTCTGGCCCGAAAGGTCGGGCGTGCATCGATAAGGGTGACGGCAGGCTGACCGCCAGGCGTTGTTGATATGTATCAGGATATTGGAAAAACATGAGAAAATAAGGAACATCCGGCCTCATCCAACGCTGTCCGGGCAAGGAATGAGGAGAGAGGCTTATGCCGGACATCGCCGACAGACCCTATGACGACGCGCCTGTGTCGACTTCCAAGGACAAGGACGCCGCCGTCAGGATCGCCACCGCCGAGGCGGTAGAGGATCGCGGGAACAGCTTTGCCGGATGGGCGGTGACGATCAACCGCCCATCCGCCGAGCTTTACACCTGGTGGCGCGACTTTTCCAACCTTGCCAGCGTGATGGAGAATGTCGAGCGGATCGATGTTCTCGATAACACGCGCTCGCATTGGGTGGTCAAGGCACCCGGCGGCACGACGGTCGAATGGGACGCGATCGTCACCGAGGAGCGTGAGGGTGAGCTCATCGCCTGGGCCTCGGCGGAAGGCGCCGATATCGCCAATTCGGGACGCGTGGCCTTTCGCGATGCAGGCGCGCGCGGCGCCGTCGTCACGGCCACCATCCTCTACGATCCACCCGCGGGCGTGATCGGCAAGCTGGTCGCCAAGCTCTTTCAGCGCGAGCCCAATATCCAGGTCCGTCGCGACCTCGCGCGCTTCAAGCAGCTGATGGAAACCGGCGAGGTCGCGACCAACGCGATGAACCGTAAGCAGTTCGAGGAGCAGGACGCATGAAGGCGCTGACCTGGCATGGCAAGCATGACGTCCGCATCGACAATGTCGACGACCCCGAAATCGTCAATCCGCGCGACGCGATCATCAAGGTGACGGCGACCGCCATCTGCGGCTCCGACCTTCATCTCTATGACGGCTATATCCCGACGATGCAGTCCGGCGATATCCTCGGCCATGAGTTCATGGGCGAGGTGGTCGAGACGGGATCGGCCTCGACGTTGAAAAAGGGACAGAAGGTGGTGGTGCCGTTCACCATCGCCTGCGGCTCCTGCTATCATTGCGGCAAGCATCAATATTCGGGATGCGAAAACGGCAATCCCGCCGATAATCAGGACATTGCCCGCGAACTGTACGGTCATCCGATGTCCGCACTGTTTGGGTACAGTCACATGACCGGCGGCTATGCCGGCGGCCAGGCGGAATATGTCCGCGTGCCCTTTAGCGACACCGGCCCGATCGTCATCCCCGACGGCGTGGATGACGAGAAGGTGCTTTTCCTCTCGGACATCCTGCCCACCGGCTGGATGGCGGCGGAGAATGCCGAGATCGAGCCGGGTGATACCGTCGCGGTCTGGGGATGTGGCCCGGTGGGGCTGTTCGCGGTCCAGTCGGCCTTCCTGATGGGCGCCGAGCGAGTCATCGCCATCGACCATTTCCCGCATCGGCTGGAACTGGCGCGCAAGTTCGGCGCGGAGACGATCAACTTCGAGCAGACCGCAACCTATGATGCGCTGATGCAGATGACCGGCGGGATCGGCCCCGATGCGGTGATCGATTCGGTCGGTCTGGAGGCGCATGGGCTGTTCGTCGATAACGCCATCGATCAGATCAAGGCGTCGACCTTCCTGGGCACCGATCGCATTCACGCCATCCGCCAGGCGATCATCGCCTGCCGCAAGGGTGGCCGGGTATCGATGCCTGCCGTCTATGGCGGTTTCGTCGACAAATTCCCCCTCGGCGCGGTGATGCAGAAGGGGCTGACGCTCAAGACCGGGCAGACGCATGTCCAGCATTACCTGCCGGGCCTGCTCGACGCGATCATGGAGGGGAAGATCGATACGACCTTCCTCATCTCGCACCGCCTGCCGCTGGAACAGGCGCCCGAAGGGTATCGCATGTTCCACGACCAGCAGAATGAAGTGACCAAGATCGTGCTTAAGCCCGGTCAATAAGGAGCCACGCCATGGCAGGAAAATTCGCAATCGTGACCGGGGCCTCGACGGGCATCGGCTATCATCTGGCCGCCTGTGCAGCACGAGAAGGATATGATGTTCTGATCGTTGCCGACGAACCGGCCATTCATAGCGCTGCGACCAAGCTGGCCGCCGAGGGTGCTCAAGTGCAGGCGGTGGAGGCCGACCTGTCGACGCTGGAGGGCGTGGATACGCTTCTGGCCGCTGCCGATGGCCGGACGATCGACGTGCTCTGCGCCAATGCAGGCAACAGCAAGGGCGGACCTTTTCTCGACCAATCGCTTGCTGATTGGCGGCGCTCGGTCGACACCAATGTGACGGGCACCGTCTATCTGCTCCAGCGGGTGCTTTCGGCGATGGTCCGGCACGGCGAGGGCAAGGTCCTGGTGACGGGGTCGATCGTCGGCTTCATTCCCGGGCCGTTCAACGCCATCTACAATGCGACCAAAGCGTTCATCGACAATTTCACCGAGGCGCTGCGCAACGAGCTGAAGGACGAGAAGGGCGTGACCCTGACCACCCTGATGCCGGGGCCGACCGAAACCGAATTCTTCGCCCGCGCCGACATGCTCGATACCAATGTCGGCCAAAGCAAGAAGGACGATCCTGCGGAGGTGGCGCGTAAGGGCTGGGACGCGATGAAGGCGGGCGAGGGGCATATTACGACCGGCCTGAAGAACAAGCTGCAAGTCGCAGGCTCCGGCGTCGTTCCGCAATCGGTCCTGGCCGAGGCGCACCGCAAGATCGCCGAGCCTGGCTCGGCGGACCGCTGACCCCCCCAATAAAAGGAGACGGATCATGGGCCTGTTTACAAAGGACATTTCGACGCTGAACGACCTGTTCGTCCATCAGCTTCAGGATATCTATTACGCCGAGCATCAGATCACCAAGGCGCTGCCCAAGATGATCGACAAGGCGACCGACCCGCAGTTGAAGGCCGGATTCGAGCAGCATCTGCGCGAAACCGAAGGACAGATCCGGCGGCTGGAACAGGTGTTCGAGATGCATGGCGAGACGCCCAAGGCGGTTACCTGCCCTGCAATCGACGGCATCATTAAGGAAGCCAATGAAGTGGCGGGCGAGGTTGCGGACAAGCGCGTGCTCGACGCCGCCCTGATCGCGGCGGCGCAGGCGGTCGAGCATTATGAGATCGCCCGCTACGGCACCCTCGTCTCCTGGGCGCGCCAGCTCGGGCGGAGCGACTGCGCCGCGATTCTCGATGAGACGCTGGCCGAGGAAAAGGCGACTGACGAAAAGCTCACCGGGATGGCCGAAGGCGGTGCGAACGCGGCGGCGGAGGCTGCCCAACCCGCCTGAGGTCGCGGGCACCGTGGTTGGTTACCCTTCCCCGGCGACGGTGCCCGAATACTTCGATCAGTGCGCGAAGTGCGTGACGCCCAGCATCAGGGCGACACCTGCCAGTGTGGCCAGGCTGGTCCGCAATCTCGGGTCGAGGGACTGGCTGCGCGGCACCAGCTCGCACGCGCCGATATACAGAAAAATCCCGGCGAAAAGCGCCATCAACGGCGCCAGCATCGCGGCAGGGATCGACAGTCCCAGGCCGATCAGCACACCCAGCATCGGGGCGACACCGTTGAGGACCAGCCAGCGCCGCGCCGCCGCTTCGGATCGCGCAGCGAGGCTCAGGCTGACGGTGTTGACACCATCGGCCACATCATGGGTCAGGACCGCCAGCGCGATCATCCATCCGGCCGCCGTATCGATCTGAAAAGCAATGCCGATGCCCAGTCCGTCCATCAAGCTGTGCAGACACAGCATGGCAGGTCCAAGATCGCCGCGCCAAGACGCCGCCATGGCGCGCGGTATCCGGGCGAGAAGTCGGTCGAGCAGCATATAGCCGCCTAGCCCGAGCGCCGTGAACGCCATCATCGCGCGGATCGTCCAGCCATCGCCCGCCAGCTCCAGCGCCTCCGGCACCAGATCGAACAGCGCGACACCGACCACGATCCCCGCCGTCACGCCCAGCACCAGACCGATCCGATGACGCAGCCGCAACGCAAGCATTCCGCCCGCCAGCGTCGCCACCATGGCCGCCAGGCCGAAAGCGAGGGGAACAAGGGTCATCGGATCGTCCGCACGACAAAGGCGACGGAAAGAGGGTGCGGCATCATCGACCCATGAACCAAGCCATGAGACGTTACAAGATCACATTTGTGCAACCTGTGTGGGTCGATGCGCCTTATCCGCGCGCGATCGCCTCCAGCACGCTGGCCGCAACTTCCTGTCGACAGATCAGCAGATCCGGCAGCAACGGGTTCTCGCAATTATAGACGAGCGGGCTGCCATCGATGCGCGAGGCGTGGAGTCCCGCCGCCAGCGCGACGGCCGCGGGAGCGCAATTGTCCCACTCATATTGACCGCCGTCATGCAGATAGACATCCGCGCGACCCTCGACCACCGCCATTGCCTTGGCACCGGCCGAGCCCATGGGGATCATGATCGCGCCTAGCCGGTCGCCGACGCAGCGTGCGATGTCGGGGGCGCGGCTGCGGCTGACGACGACGCGCAGGCCCGCCGGGCAGGGGGGATGTTTGGGAGGCAGATCGTCAGTGGCGAAAACCTGATCGCGGTCGGGCACCGCCACCGCGCCCAGCGCCGGACGGCCGTCGATCGCCAAGCCGATATGCACCGCCCACTCGCTCGACCCGCTGGCATATTCACGGGTGCCATCGAGGGGATCGACGATCCAGACGCGGCTCGCGGCGCAGCGGGCGCGGTCGTCGACCGATTCCTCCGACAGGATGAAGTCGTCGGGCCGGGCGGCGCGCAGTCGGTCGAGGATCAGCGTGTTGGCATCCCGGTCGCCCAGCGCACCGAGCGCCGCGTCTTGAAGCCCGCTCGACGCGCGGATGGACTTGAGCAGTTCGCCCGCCTCGACCGCGACCGAGCGCGCGAGTTCGGCGTCGGTCACAGATCGTAACTCCAGATACCCAGCACATGCTCGACGATCCGGGATGCGGCCTGTTCCGCCGTTTCCTTCGTCGTGTCGATGCGGATTTCTGGGCGCTCGGGCGCTTCATAGGGGCTGGAAATGCCGGTGAACTCGGCAATCTCTCCGCTGCGTGCCTTGGCGTATAGACCCTTCACGTCACGATCCTCGGCGACGGCCAGCGGCGTGTCGATGAAAATCTCGACGAACTCGCCCTCGGGCAGCAGCGCACGCACCATGTCCCGCTCCGCCTTGAACGGCGAGATGAAGGCGGTCAGCACGATCAGCCCGGCATCGGCCATCAGCTTTGCGACCTCACCCACCCGGCGGATATTTTCGACCCGTCCCGCCTCGGAGAAGTCGAGATCGCGGTTCAGCCCATGGCGAATATTGTCGCCGTCGAGGAGGAAGCTGTGACGGCCCATGGCGTGGAGCTTCTGTTCGACCATGTTGGCGATGGTCGACTTGCCCGAGCCGGACAGGCCGGTGAACCACAGAACCCTGGGGACCTGTCCCTTTTGCCGGGCATGGGCCTCGCGCGTGATGACCGCCGACTGCCAGTGGACGTTCTGGGCACGGCGCAGCGCATGGTCGATCATGCCCGCTGCGACCGTGGCGTTGGTCGCGCGGTCGATCAGGATGAAGCCGCCAAGCGCGCTGCCCTGTGCGTAAGGCTCGAACACTATGGGGCGGTCGGCATAGACTTCGGCCAGCCCGATATCGTTGAGCGCCAGCGTGTCGGCCGGGCGTTCTTCCTGACTGTTAACATCGACGACATGGCGCGGCGGCTGGACGGTCGCACCCACCAGCTGCGTGCCGAGTTTCAGCGAATAGCTGCGCCCCGGCACCAGCGGCGCGTCCGCCATCCAGACGATCCTGGCGACGAACTGGTCCGCGATCTCGGGCGGGTTCTCAGCCGCCGCGATCACGTCGCCGCGCGAGCAGTCGACTTCCTCCGCCAGCACCAGCGTCACCGCCTCGCCCGCAATCGCTTCCTGCCGGTCGCCGTCATAAGTGACGATCCGCGCGATGCTGGTCGTCTTGCCCGAAGGCGCGATGCGCACCCGGTCGCCGACCGACACCCGACCGCTGGCGATCAGGCCCGCAAAGCCGCGAAAGTCCAGGTCGGGCCGATTGACCCACTGCACCGGCATACGGAAGGACGCCGCTGCCGCGCGGTCGCCGTCGATCGCCACCGTCTCCAGATGCGGAAGCAGCGCGGGGCCGTCATACCAGGGCATGTCGGGCGAGGGCGTGGTCACATTCGCGCCGGTCAGGCCCGACAGCGGAATGGCGGTGAACCGCTCGATCCCGATGGTCTCCGCGAAGGCCGCATAGTCGGCGACGATGGCGTCGAATACCGACTGGTCATGGCCGACCAGATCCATCTTGTTGACCGCCAGCACGATCTCCTTGATCCCGACCAGATGCGCGAGATAGCTGTGCCGCCGCGTCTGGGTCAGCACGCCTTTGCGCGCGTCGATCAGGATCACGGCGAGGTCGGCGGTCGAGGCGCCCGTCACCATGTTGCGGGTATATTGTTCGTGGCCGGGCGTGTCGGCGACGATGAACTTGCGCTTTTCGGTTGCGAAAAAGCGGTAGGCGACATCGATGGTGATGCCCTGCTCGCGCTCGGCGGCGAGGCCGTCGACCAGCAGTGCGAAGTCGATATTCGCCCCTTGCGTGCCCACACGGCGGCTGTCCGCCTCCAACTGGTTCAACTGATCCTCAAAGATGGTCTTCGAGTCATAAAGCAGCCGCCCGATCAGCGTCGACTTGCCGTCATCGACCGAGCCACAGGTGATGAAACGCAGCATCGACTTGGCGGCGTGCGTCGCGAGATAGGCGTCGATATCGGCGGCGATCAGCGCATCGGGTTGATAGGCGGTCATCAGAAATACCCCTCGCGCTTCTTCTTCTCCATGCTGGCGGCCTGATCATGGTCGATCGCGCGCCCTTGCCGCTCCGACGTGGTGGTCAGCAGCATCTCCTGGATGACTTCCGACAAACTGGCCGCCTGGCTCTCCACAGCACCCGTCAGCGGATAGCAGCCCAGCGTGCGGAACCGGATCGAGCGTTCGACCGGGACTTCGCCGGGGCGCAGGCGGAAACGGTCGTCATCGACCATCAACAGCATTCCGTCGCGCTCCACCGTCGGGCGCGGCGCGGCGAAATAAAGCGGCACGATCTCGATGCCCTCCTGCAGGATATACTGCCAGATATCGAGTTCGGTCCAGTTGGACAGCGGGAAGACGCGGATGCTCTCCCCCTTATGAATGCGGCTGTTATAGAGGTTCCACAGCTCGGGCCGCTGCGCCTTGGGGTCCCAGCCATGCGCGGCCGAGCGGAAGGAAAAGACGCGCTCCTTGGCGCGGCTCTTCTCCTCGTCGCGTCGCGCGCCGCCGAACGCCGCGTCGTATCCGCCCGCGGTCAGCGCCTGTTTCAGCCCCTCGGTCTTCCACATATCGGTGTGGCGGCTGCCATGGTCGAAGGGGTTGATCCCCAGCGCCTCGGCCTCCGGGTTGCGGTGGACGATCAGCTCCATCCCCGCCGCCTCGGCCGCCCGGTCGCGCAGCTCGTACATGGCCTGGAATTTCCAGGTCGTGTCGACATGGAGCAGCGGGAAGGGCGGGCGTGCGGGGAAGAACGCCTTCTTGGCCAGATGCAGCATCACGGCCGAATCCTTGCCGACCGAATAGAGCATCACCGGACGCTCGGTTTCGGCGACCACTTCGCGAAGGATATGGATGCTCTCGGCTTCGAGGCGTTGCAGGTGGGTAAGGCCAGTCATCGGATTGTCAGATAATGTCGCCAGCGAACCGTGCGACCAACTTATCCTGTCAATCGCGATAGTCCCGCTCCAGCGAGTCCAGGATGCGCGCGCCCGCCATGAACACGGCAATAGGGCAGGCGGCGAACAGGATCTTTCCGGCCATTCCCGGATAAGCGGTCAGATAATGCATCCCCCGCTCGACCGCCCCCAGGCCCAGGCCATAGATGACCAGGAAAGCCTCGAACTTCGACTTGATCGTGAACAGGGCGACCAGGCGGGACCACATGACGTGGTTACACCACTGGATCGCCCCGCCGCCAAGGGTCAAACGCTTGCCAAATTGAGACAGTCGAGCTCGCTTAGAAGGGCGGTTCGCGCCGCCTCGATCGTTGCGATCAGGGCCGGATCGCCGATCTCGGTCGGATCTATCGCCTCGGGCCAATGCGCCTCGATCACGGCGGCGATGCGGTCGAGCCGGGCATGATCGACCAGAAAGCGCTGGTCGATGGTCGCCGGGTCGGCGACGACGCGCAGGCGCAGGCAGGCCGGGCCGCCGCCATTGGCCATCGATTCGCGGACGTTCACGATCTCCAGCCGCCGGATCGGGCCGTTGCCCGCGACATGATCCTGAAGCCAAGACCAGACGGGGCCATTGTCGCGCGCTTCCTGCGGCAGGATCAGCGTCGGCTCACCCCCGGGCGGTGTCACCAGCTGTGCGTTGAACAAATAGGAGGCGATCGCATCTTCCAGGCTCACCCGATCGGCGGGCACCTCGACGATCTCGACATCGGGCATCAGGGTGCGGAGGTCGGCATAAAGCTGCTCGCGATCGGCAAAGGCCTGTTCGTGCGCGAACAGCACGCGTTCATTGGCGACAGCGACCACGTCATTATGGAAGGCCCCCGCCGCGATCGCCGCGTCCGACTGGCGGGCGAAGAGCACGCGGTCGGGCGACAGCTGGTGGGCGCGCGCGACTGTCTCGCACGCCTGACGATGCTGGCGGGCGGGAAAGGGGCCGCCGCCCTCACCATAGACGAAGACCTCGACGCCGGGATGGTCGTGTCCACTGCACAGCCGCATGTGATTGGCCGCGCCCTCGTCGCCGAACGGAGCGGGCACTGGCGGATGGACGATGAAGGCCGGGTCGGCGAAGATCATCCGCAACTGCGCCAGGGTCGCAGGCCACTCATGGCTTCGATGCGGCATGGTCAGCAGATTGGCCACGGTCAGGTGGCAGCGCCCATCACGAGCATCGGGCGCGGGCGAGACGGTGGCGGCATTGGCCGCCCACATGGCCGAGGCCGACAGCGCCTGCGCCTTCAGCGCGGGGGAGGCGCTTTCATAATCGGTCGAGAGCCGCTTCAGCCAATCATGGTCCGGCCGGGGATGCGGCAGGAGGATACCCTGAACCAGCCCCAGATCGCGGTTCGCCCGCATCTTGGCGATACCCTGAAGCGCGGCGGCGCGGGGGTGCGAGGTCTTGCCCGCATTGCGCGTGGCGGCGAGATTGCCGTGGCTGAGGCCCGCATAATTGTGGCTCGGCCCGATGATGCCGTCGAAGTTGATTTCTCTCAGCATTATACTCACCGATCGATGTGAAGGACGGTGTCGTCGATCGTCAGATCGAGCGTCCGTGCCGTATCCTCGGAGACGATGATCCCGTCATCGCCTTCGCGTATCTCCCCGAGCGCGCAGCGGAAGTCGGTCAGTTTCCCGACCGCGACCAGGGCCTCGCGCCCCGGCTGCGCTTCGATCCCGACGACCCGGCTCTCACGCGCATCGCGGATGGTGCGCACCTGATCGGTGCGCGCGGTCATGGTCGGGCCGCCGTCGAAGATGTCGATATAATGCTCGAAGGCGAAACCCTCATTCTCCAGCATCCGCATCGCCGCCCGTCCCGATGGGTGGGGTAGGCCGATCGCAGCGCGCGCCGTCTCGGTCAGCATCGCGGTGTATATCGGGTGCTTGGGCATCAGGTCGGCAATGAACTGATGCCCGTGGATCGCATTGAACTCGTCGGCCTGCTGGAAATTCATGCCGAAGAAGCGCCCGGCCAGCCCGTCCCAGAAGGGCGATCCCCCCGCTTCGTCAATGACGCCGCGCAGCTCGGCCAGCACCCGGTCGGCGAAGCGCGGCCGGTTGGCGCGCATAAAGAGGTAGCGGCTGCGCGCCAGCAAAAGGCCCAGCCCTCCCGCGCGCTCGCCGGGATGCAGGAACAGGCCGCCAACCTCGCTCGCGCCCTCAAGATCGGTGGTCAGGGACAGCATTTCCGCGCGGAAGGTGCGGTCCAGCTCGCGGCTATGCTGGGTCAGCGTGCCGATCCGATAGCTGTAGAAGGGGTGCTTCTGGCCGACATGGGTGAAGATCTGGCAGGTGCCGCGTACCTCGCCGGTCGCACGGTCCTCCAGCATCAGGACGAACAGCTCGTCCTTCACCTTGCCATCGCCGTCGCCCGCAAAGGCGTCATGACTGCGCGCCAGCTTGGCGGTCAGCGCGCGGCGGTCGGGGGGCAGGTTGGTGAAGCCGCCGCCGGTGAGCTTGGCCATTTCATACAGGTGGCGAAGGTCGCTATCGACCGCGGGGCGGATGCAAAAGCTGTTCATGCGGCACCGATGATGCGCAGGATGGTCAGCGTGGACAAGCCCGCGCGTTCGGGCAGGCTGTCGATCAGCATATATTCGTCTGCCGAGTGGATCGCGCCGCCGCGCACGCCCATGGTGTCGACGACGGGCACCCCGGCCGCCGCGATATTATTGCCGTCGCACACCCCGCCGGTCGCCCGCCAGCCGATGGTCACGCCCAGATCGGTACCTGCGCTTCGCACCGTCTCGAACAGCGCGGCGGCGCCGGTGTCGATCGGTTTGGGCGGGCGGTTGAAGCTGCCATGCACCTCGACGCTTACGTCATGCTCGGCGGCGATCCGCTCGGCGATGGCTTTCATCGCCGCGCCGGTGCGCTCGATCGCGGCCAGCGCGCGGGGGCGGAAATTGACGTGCAGCATCGCCAGATCGGGCACGACATTGTTCGGCCCGCCGCCGTCGATCCGCGCCGGATTGACGGTGATGTCGTCGGCGGCCAACTGCGTCAGTTCCAGCGTGATCCGGGCAGCGGCGACGATGGCGTTGCGACCCTCTTCGGGATTGCGGCCAGCATGGGCGCTGCGTCCGCGCACGACGATCGTGAAATTGCCCGTGCCGCCCCGCGCGCCTGCCAGCGTGCCGTCGGGCAGCGCCGGTTCATAGGTCAGCGCCGCGACCTTGCCGCTGGCGCATTTCGCGATCCACGCGGCGGAGGAGGCTGAGCCCGTTTCCTCGTCCGAGTTGATGAGCACGTCATAGCCGAACCGCTCGGCCACCGGGCTCGCCTCCACGGCGTTCAGCGCCGAAAGCAGCACCGCCAGGCCGCCCTTCATGTCGGCCACCCCCGGTCCGCCGAGCCGGTTGTCATCGAGCCGCGTCACTGTCTGAAAGGGATGATCGACCGGATAGACCGTGTCCATATGGCCGGTGAACAGCATCCGCCGGGGCGCGTCCGGGCGGACGGACAGCAGCAGGTGGCGGCCATGCGCCAGCGGGGCGGGGCTTCCGTCATGGCCGATCCGGTCGACCGGCTCCGGCTCCACCATGGTCAGCTTACCCGGCAGCGACCCGAAATGCTCGGCCAGCCGGTCGGCCATCGTCGCCAGCCCGGCAAGGTTGCGCGTCCCGCTGTTGATTGCGGCCCAGTCCTCCACCAGCGGCAACATGGGGTAAGCGGCGGCGGACGCTACGGCGTCCCGCTCGATCGTGTTCAGTCTCTCCATGGCCGACAACCTAGGCCATGGAGACGGCAAAGGTGAACCCCGCCGCCGAAATTAGAAGCTGTACACCACCGAGGCGCGGGTGATCGTATCGGTCGTCCGGCGACCCAGCGGCGGCTCGCTTTCATATTGGACATTGTAGGACAGCGCCGCCGACAGAGGACCGAACAGCTTGGCGTTCAGCGCCGAATTGGTGCTAACCGTGCTGTTGAACTTCTGCACATAGGCCGAGGCGTTCTGGTTGAACGACATGGCCGGGGTCAGCTTCCAGACGAAGTTCAGGTTGCCACGCGCGGCCAATGCGCTTTCGATCCGACCGTCGGTGAACTCGGTGTGCCGGAAGGCCGGGCCGAGTTCGACGTCCAAGGTCATGCGCGGCTTGCGGATGGCGCTATAGCCCGCGCCGCCCGACGCGGAGAAACGGTTGAAATAGCCCAGGAAACGGTCGCTTTCATATTGCGCCGCGCCATAGACATAGTTGTTGGCGTTCAGTTTGAAGTTCGGTTCGTAGGACGCAACATAATGTTCGCGGCTGACGATGCTCGCGCTTTCCTGATAATCGCCTTGCAGATGGACCTTGTGCCGCCAGCGCAGCCCTTCGCGCGTCAGGTCGATGATGCCGGTCAGGCCGATATTCTGACTGTTGCCCGTGGTCGCAAAGCCGCCCAGCTCGATCCGGCCATGCCACAGGTCGAAGAAGGTCGCCTCGCGCAGCGTGCGGCTGCGGCTGGCGGTCTTTTCGTCGCGCCAGACATCGGCCATCGCGTCGATCGCATCGGCGGCCTCGGGCACGGCGTTGCGGGCATAGCGGACGACGGTGGTGATGTCGTTCTCATTGCCGCTGGCGATCGCGGCCTCCAGCATCGCGCGGATCTGGGGCGGGATCAGCGCGGGGTCTGGGTCATTGGGCTCGGCATTGGCAAGCAGGCCCAGCGCCATCGGGATCAGGAGCAGCCGCATCTTCATGGTCGGGTGCCTTAGCCCTTCGCCCCGTCGACCGATACCGCCGCGTCCCCATGCGGTGCGGTGAAGTGCGCCGCGAAGACGACCAGCAGTTCCTCGTACAGCGCCTTCTTGAACGGCACGATCATCGCGGGCAGCGTCTCCGGCTCGGCCCAGCGCCAGGCGCGGAATTCCGGGTGATCGGTGTCGATGCGGATGTCGCTATCCTCGCCCAGGAAGCGATAGAGGAACCAGTTCTGCCGCTGGCCGCGCCACTTGCCCTTCCAGACCTTGCCGATCATGTCCTCGGGCAGGTCATAGGTCAGTTCGTGCGGCGCGCGGGCGATCAGTTCGACCTTGTCGGCGGTGACGCCTGTTTCCTCGAACAATTCGCGCAGCGCTGCGGCGTCGGCATCCTCGCCGGGGTCGATGCCGCCTTGTGGAAGCTGCCACGCCTCCAGCGTCGAATCGATCCGCTGGCCGACAAAGACCCGGCCGTCGCGGTTCATCAGGATGACGCCCGCACAGGGGCGATAGGGAAGGTCGGTCATCATCATTGTCCCATCTGGCCGATGCCCTGCGCCTCCACGATCGCGGCCTTCAAGGCAAGCAGGAAAGCGGCGAGATCGCCCACGCCGGAGGGGATCGCCTTGCGCAGCGTCGCAAAGCCGTGGATCGTGCCCCGCGCCTCGCGGAAGGTGACGGCGACGCCAGCCTTTGCCAGCGCGGCGGCATAGGCGCGGCCCTGGTCGCGGATCGGGTCGCATTCGGCGGTCATGATGACGGCGGGCGGCATCCCGGCCAGTTCGCCGCGCATCGGTGCTGCGCGCACGTCGCTGAGATCGGCGGCGTAGCAGGCTACGAACCAGTCGAGCATCGCACGGGTCAGGAAATACCCATCGGCAAAATCGCGTAGCGACGGATGGGCGCGGGCCATATCCGCGGCGGGATAGAGCAGCCCTTGCGCGATGACCGGGGCGGCAGCGGGTCGGTCGCGCAACGCCATGGCCGTCACGGTGGCGAGCGTGCCGCCCGCACTGTCGCCCGCGACGATCAACGCGGTCGTGTCGGGCTGTCCGGCCAGCCAGCGGGCCGCTGCCTCGCAATCATCAGGCGCGGCGGGCCAGGGATGTTCGGGCGCCAGCCGGTAGCCGACCGACACCACCGGCAGGTCGAGCGCCCGTGCCATTTCGGCGGCGAGCGGCGCATGGGTGTCGATATCGCCGATCACGAAGCCGCCGCCATGGAAGAGCAGCACGACCGGCCCCGCGCCACGCCGCTCGCGTGGGTCGAAGCGTCGCGCAGGGATCGGTCCTGCCGGTCCCTGGATCATGAAAATCTCATCGATGCCCAGCGCGCCGATCGGCGGATCGGTCAGGTCCCGCGCGGCGCGCATCATCTGGCGGGCGGTCTCGGGACCCAATTCCTCCTGGGGCGGGCCGGGGAGACGGTTGTAATAGCCCAGGAAGCGCGCGACGTCGGTTCGCAGTTCGGGCAGCGGGGCCGTGGCCCTCCTATCACGGGTCATGGCTTCCTACCTAGGGACGATGATCCATGTCGTCCATCACCCCGCCTATGTCACCGAGGCACCGGCCCGCTCCACCTATCGCTGGGGCAAGAACGGGGCGATCCGCGACCTGCTGTGCGCGCGGGGCGACGCGGTGGTGTGGACCGAGCCCGAGCTGATCCCGCCCGGCTGGCTGGAGGCGGTGCACGACCCCGATTATGTCGCCGAGGTGCTGGAGGCGCGGGTGCCGCCCGACAAGACCCGGCGCATCGGCTTCCCGATCACCGAGCAGGTCGCGCATCGGGCACGGGCGGTGCCGGGGGGAACCTGGGTCGCCGCGATGCTGGCGTTGAAGCACGGCTTTGCCGCCAACACCGCCGGGGGCAGCCATCATGCGCTGGCGACCACGGGGGCGGGTTATTGCGTGTTCAATGACCTGGCGGTGGCGGCGGTGCGGCTGGTCGAACAAGGCGTCGTCGGGCGGGTGGCGATCATCGATTGCGACGTTCACCAGGGCGACGGCACCGCCGCGCTGACCGCCGGGCGCGCCGATATCATGACCTATTCGATCCATGCCGAAAAGAATTTTCCGGCTCGCAAGGCACGTTCGACCCTGGATGTCGGATTACCCGACGGCGTCGATGATGCGGGCTATCTGGCCCAGCTCGAGGCGACCTTGGCGCCGTTTCTCGACGAGCATCGGCCGGATATCATTCTGTATCAGGCCGGGGTCGATCCCTTTGTCGATGACCGGCTCGGACGGCTGGCGTTGACCCAGGCAGGGCTGATCGCGCGCGAGACGCTGATCGCCGACCTCGCGCTGGACCGCGGTCTGCCGCTCGCGAGCACGGTGGGCGGCGGCTATGGCGACGACGTCCTGGCGATCGCCGAGCGGCATGTGACCGCGATCCTGACTTTGGGTGAAAAGCTGTCCCGTCGGAACCCGGCGACGATCGAGGCGTAGCGGCTGGATGACTGCATCCCCCACGATCCTGTGGTTCCGCCAGGATCTCCGCCTTCACGATCAACCCGCTCTTGTCGCGGCCGCGGGGGCGGGGCCTGTCATCCCGGTCTATATCCTTGATGACGAGAGTCCCGGCGACTGGCGGATGGGCGCGGCGCAGCGCTGGTGGCTGCACCACAGCTTGATCGTCCTTGCGAAGGGGCTGGACGATCTGGGTAGCCGGTTGATCCTGCGCCGGGGCCATGCGGTAGAAATCCTGCGCGCGCTGATGGACGAGTCGGGGGCGACCGAGATCCACGCCATCCGCCATTATGAGCCCTGGTGGCGAACAGCGGAGCAGAGGCTGGAGGACTGCCTCAACCTGCATGACGGCAATCACTTGGCGCGGCCCGAGCTCGTCACGACGGGCAGCGGCAGGCCGTTTCGCATTTACTCGGCCTTCTGGAAGGGTTTGCAGGAGCATTTGCCACCCGAATATCCGCTCGATCCACCCAAGGCCGTGACCGCACCTGCGCACTGGCCGACAAGCGAGAAGTTGGCCGACTGGTCTCTGCTGCCCACCAAACCGGATTGGTCGACGGGCTTTGACGAGGACTGGATACCGGGCGAGGCGACGGCGCGGGAACGAATGGCAGAATTCGGCGAGAAAGCCGTTGCTTATGATACCGCGCGCAACATGCCGTCAGAGGAAGGCAGTTCGCGGCTGTCCCCCCATCTTCATTTCGGAGAGATTTCCGTGCGCGCGGTCTGGCATTCACTAGCCCGGCGCGGTGACACAGAGACGTTCCGCAAGGAACTGGCATGGCGCGACTTCACCGATGGCGTCGTCATGGCGCTTCCCGATTATGCGGATCGCAATGGCCGTGATGCCTTTAACAAAATGCCGTGGCGTACAGGTACGGAGGGCCAGGCCGACCTGACGGCATGGCAGCAGGGGCGTACCGGCTATCCGATCGTCGACGCCGGAATGCGCCAGCTCTGGGCGACGGGCTGGATGCACAACCGGGTGCGGATGATCACCGCCTCCTTCCTCATCAAGCATCTGCTGATCGACTGGCGCGAGGGGGAAAGGTGGTTCTGGGACTGTCTGGTCGATGCCGATTACGGGAACAATGCGGTCAACTGGCAATGGGTCGCGGGTACGGGGATCGATTCGAACATGTTCGGCCGGATCATGGCGCCGCTCAGCCAGTCGGAGAAATTCGACGCAGGGGACTATATTCGGCAATGGGTGCCGGAGTTGAAGAACGTTGGCGACGCCGCGATCCATGATCCGGACGAGGCCGGGTGTCGGCCGAAGGACTATCCGGCCAAGATCATCGGGCACCGCGAGGGGCGTGAGCGGGCCTTGGCGGCGGCGAAGACGATGCGGGGATAGGACGGGGCGTGCGCTTCGACGTCGCTCGGCGTGAACGAAGTCGAAGACCACGGGAAGCCCTCACCGTTTCTTCCGACACGCGTCCGAACAGTAAACCACCTGATCCCAATTCCGCGCCCAATTCTTGCGCCAGGTGAACGGGCGCCCGCAGGCCGGGCAGGTCTTGCTCGGCAAATCCTGCTTGCGGACGCCGTTGGGCATCAGCGCGGCTCGGCGTCGAGGAAGGCGGCGACGTCAGCCAGATCGACCGTCTTGTCGAGATAGGTCTGCCCGATCCCGCGCGCGAGCAGGAAGGGCAGGGTGCCCGCCGCCATCTTCTTGTCGTGCCGCATATGATCGACCAACGTCGCCGACGGCGCATCGATCCCGGCAGCGGCAAGGCCATCGGGCAGACCGATCGCACGGAAATGCGCGGCGACCCGCTCGGCATCCTGGCGATCGCAAATCCCGTGACGCACCGAATAGTTGAACGCGAGCGCGCAGCCCGCCGCGACGCCCTCGCCGTGAAGCAGCCGGTCGGAGAAACCGGCTTCCGCTTCCAGCGCATGGCCGAAGGTATGGCCCAGATTGAGCAGCGCACGGATGCCGTTCGTCTCATGCTCGTCCGCCGCCACGATCCGCGCCTTGGCCGCGACCGAGTGCGCGATGGCATAGACGCGTGCATCGGCATTCCCCGCCAGCAGCGCCGAGCCGTTCGTCTCGCACCATTCGAAAAAAGCGAAATCGTCGATCAGGCCGTATTTCACGACCTCGGCATAACCGGCGCGCACCTGCCGTGCGGGCAGGGTGTCGAGCACGTCCGGGTCGATCAGCACCATGGCGGGCTGGTGGAACGCCCCGATCAGATTCTTGCCCGCCGAGGTGTTGATCGCGGTCTTGCCCCCCACCGACGAATCGACCTGCGACAACAGGGTCGTCGGGATCTGAACGAAGCGGCAGCCGCGTTTGACGATCGAACAGGCGAAACCGACCAGATCACCGATCACCCCGCCGCCCAGGGCGACGACGTGATCGGAACGCTCCACGCCCAGTTCCAGCAGCCGGTCGCAGACATGCTCCAGCATCGCCCAGCTCTTGGTCTTTTCGCCCGGCGGCAGGATGATCGCCTCGCTGGCGACACCGACTGCTTCCAGCGACGCCTGAAGCACCGCCAGATGCGGCCGCACATTCTCATCTGTGACGATCGCCATGCGTCGTCCGCGCGCCAGGGGGGCGAGATAATCGGCGGCACGGGGTAGCAGCCCGGCCTCGATATGGATGGGATAGCTGCGGTCGCCGAGCGACACGGTGACGGTCTTCATCGTCCGATGGCTTTCAGGATGGCGTTGACGGTTGCCTCGTGCGGGCCGCGCTTGCTGGAAACATGGATCGGCGCGAGCGAATAGATCGGGTTGCGAACTGCCGACAGTTCGCGCAGCACCTTGAGCGGATCCTTGCCGCGCAGCAGAGGGCGCGTATCGCGCCGCTTGACCCGTTCGGCCAGTACTTCGGGACTGGCGTTCAGCCAGATGGCGGTCGCCTGTTCCAGGATCAGGGCACGGGTCTCGTCATTGATGAACGCGCCGCCGCCGGTCGCGATCACCTTGGGACGGCCGTCGACGAGCCGGGCGATCACCCGGCGTTCGCCGTCGCGAAAATACGGTTCGCCGAATTGCTCGAAGATTTCGGCGACGCTCATGCCGGCGGCTTCCTCGATCGCGTGGTCGGCATCGACGAAGGGCACCCGTAACCGATTCGCCAGACGGCGCCCGACGGTCGACTTGCCCACGCCCATCAGGCCGACGAGCACTATGGGCGACCCGTTCCAGCTTGCATCTACAGGGTTGTGGCTTTGCAACATTGCACTCTGCGCTATACAGCGGGCGCGCGCCCGGCAACACCGGCCGGGCTTTCACGGGTCCATTATAAGGTTTGCGTTTCATGTCCCGTATGGTCGTTTCGCTCATCGTCCTCCTCGTCGTGATCGTCGGGGGGCTGTTCCTGCTCTCGGGCCGGGCGACCGAACGGCCGACCACCCAGGTCGAAAAGGCGGTCTCGCTTGGCAACCTGCAATAAGCGGGGCGGCGCCTTTCGCCACCTGCCGAGAGCGATCGCCCTGCTGATGGTCGGGGCCGCCGCGATCGCGGCGGCGCAGGACCGTCCCGAATCGCTGCTGCCCCCCGGTTTCGGCCAGCCCGCCACGCAGCCCAGCGCCCGACCGACCTCTCGGTCGACGCCGCGAGCCGTGCCTGGCGTCGCCCCGGCGGCTGCTCCCACGCCGGCTACGACCCCGGCCCGCGCCGATCCGGTGGGGGCGCTACTCGATTCGCTGGCCAGCCCCGCGCCGACGCCGACGCCATCGCCGACACCGACCATCGATGCCGCGACGTTGGCCGAATATGAGTTGCCGACTTTCGCCAGGCGTTCGCTGTCGGTCGTCGGACCTTCGGGGCCGCGCGAAGGGGCGCTGGACGAGAACGTCTTTGCCGGCGTCGATGGACGCGTCGCCGAGACTTTGATGCGCAGACTGTCGGCGCCTTTGCCGTCGCGCTGGACCTCGATCCTGCTGCGCCGCGTGCTGGCCGCCCGCCTGGTGACGCCGCGTGGGGTGAACGGCGCGGACTTCGCCGCCGAGCGCGCCTGGCTGCTGCTGCGCATGGGCGAGGCGCAGGTCGCGCGCGCTGTCGTCCAGTCGGTCGATCCGGGCAATTATACGCCCAAACTCTATCAGGTGGCGATCAACGCGCTGCTCGCGTCCAGCGATCCGGCGGGGCTTTGCCCGCTGGCCGATCGCGGCAGCGCCGTGACGGGGCTGGGCGGCTATCGGCTGGCGCAAGGCTGGTGCGCGGCATTGACGGGCGATGGCGCGCGGGCCAGCGGGATCGTCCGGCAGATGCGGCGCCAGCGGATCGCCGAGGATATCGACCTGAAGCTTGCCGAAAAGCTGATCGGCGCGGGTTCGGCACGCAAGGCGGTGAACGTCGATTGGGGCGGGGCCGACCGGCTGACCGTCTGGCGCTTCGGCCTGGCGACCGCGACCGGCGTGACGGTGCCGCCCGATTATCTGTCCTATGTCGGCCCACAAGTGCGCGGCTGGCTGGCGACCTCGCCAGCTGTGCCCGCAACCGAGCGCGCAGGGGTAATCGATCAGGCGGCGACCCTGGGCGTCATCTCCAACGCCGCGCTGGTCGATTTCTATGTGGGGATGGCCGATGACGATCAGGCGAGCCGGGGGCAGGCCGCGATCGGCAACGATCTGCGCAACGCCTATGCCGCCGGAGACGAAGGGCAGCGCCTGTCGGCGATCCGCTCGCTCTGGGGCGATGACGCGCGCACGCCCTATGGACGGCTGGTTCTGACCGCCCGTGCCGCTGCACGGCTACCGGTCATGAGCGACGGACGTGACGCGGACCGGCTGGTGGCGTCGATGCTTTCCGCTGGCCTCGATCGCAGCGCTGCTCGCTGGCGTGATGCGGTGAAACAGGACAGCGACGCCTGGGCGATGATCGTCCTGAGCGACCCCGACCGGCAGGGCCAGCTCGCCTATGACCAGGTCACCGGCTATGGCAGCGGCGATGCGTTCAAGCAGCGGATGTTCTTTGCCGGGCTCGCAGGGCTCGGACGGTTGGCGCGCACCGATATCGAGAAGGGCGCGGAGGCGCTCGACGTTCGGGTCGGTCAGCGTAACGCCTGGACCGAGGCGCTGGATCAGGCGGTGGCGGATGAGCAGACCGGCATGGTCGTCCTGCTGTGCGCGGTCGGGATGCAGACGGGCGATTGGCGCGGGGTGCCGCCTCAGGCGCTCTATCGCATCGTCGAGGCGCTGCGCTCGGTCGGGCTGGATACCGAGGCACGGATGATCGCGGCGGAGGCGATCGCGCGGACATGAACGTCCGCGACGCCGCGCTGGTCGACCGCTTTCTGGAAATGATGGCGGCGGAGGCTGGCGCGGCAGGCAATACGCTGGCCGCCTATCGCTCGGACCTGCGGCTTGCGGCGGATGCGATGCAAGGGCTTGTCGAAGCCGATCAGGCATCGCTCCGGCGACTCGCCGACGGCTGGTCGGGGCTCGCCAACGCCACGGTCGCGCGCAAGGCGGCGGCGCTTCGACGCTTCTATGCCTTCCTGCATGAGGAAGGGCTGCGCAGCGATGATCCGTCGTCCGTGCTGCCGCGCCCAGGGCAGCGGCGGGCGCTGCCCAAGATATTGAGCCATCCCGATATCGATCGACTGTTCGATGCGATCGCCCAGCGAACGGGTGCAGCGCATCCCCGGCCGAACGACCTGCGGCTCGCCGCGTTGGTCGAGCTGCTTTACGGTTCTGGCCTGCGGGCGAGCGAACTGGTCGCCCTGCCGCGCAACGCCGTTCATCCCGACCGCCCCTTCCTGATCCTGAAGGGCAAGGGCGGGGCCGAGCGAATGGTGCCCATTTCCGACCGCGCGCGGGCGGCGGTGGCGGCGTGGCGGGTGCACGTCCCGGCCGATAAATTATGGCTATTCCCCGGCGGTAAGCGGCATCTGACCCGGATCCGCCTCTATCAGCTTATCAAGGCGCTCGCCGCGGAGGCGGGCATTCCGCCCGATCGGGTCAGCCCGCATGTATTGCGCCACGCCTTTGCCACCCATCTGCTCGGCGGCGGGGCCGATCTGCGCGCAGTGCAGGCGATGCTGGGCCATGCCGATATCGCGACCACCGAAATCTACACCCATGTCGAGGCGGCCCGGCTCGTCGAACTGGTCAACACCCGACACCCGCTCGTTGATTTTCGGACGAAGCACCCTTAGGCGCTAGCGCCATGTCAACGACCTTCCTCGATTTCGAGAAACCCATCGCCGAGCTTCAGAGCCGGATCGACGAGCTGCGCGACACGACCGCCGAAGGGACGGTCGATATCGGCGCGGAGATCGCCAAGCTCCAGACCAAATCGGACAAGCTGCTGCGCGATACCTTCGCCAAGCTGACCCCCTGGCAGAAGACGCAGGTCGCGCGCCATCCGCAGCGCCCGCACTTCAAGCACTATGTCGCCGGGCTGTTCGACGAGTTCGTGCCGCTGGCGGGCGACCGCGCGTTCGGCGACGATCAGGCGATCATGGGCGGCTTCGCCCAGTTTCGCGGCCAGCGCGTCATGGTGCTGGGCCATGAAAAGGGTGAGGATACCGCCAGCCGGCTGCGTCACAATTTCGGCATGGGCAAGCCAGAGGGCTATCGCAAGGCGATTCGTCTGGTCGAGCTGGCCGATCGCTTCGGCCTGCCCATCGTGACGCTGGTCGACACCTCGGGTGCCTTCCCCGGCATCCAGGCCGAAGAGCGCGGTCAGGCCGAAGCCATTGCCCGTTCGACCGAAGCCTGTCTGGCCGCTGGCGTGCCGGTCGTCTCGGCGATCGTCGGCGAAGGCGGCTCGGGCGGCGCGGTGGCGCTGGCGGCGGGTAACCGGGTGCTGATGTTCGAGCATGCTGTCTATTCGGTCATTTCACCCGAGGGCTGCGCCTCGATCCTGTGGCGCACCGCGGACAAGGCGGCGGACGCGGCCGAGGCGATGCGGGTCACGGCGCAGGATTTGAAGAATTTCGGCGTGATCGACACGATCGTATCAGAGCCGGTGGGCGGCGCGCACCGCGATCATGCGGGCGCGATCGCCAATCTGGGCGATGCCGTCGAAAAGGCGCTTGGCGAACTGCGCGGTCTGGGCCGGGACGAGCTGAAGCGCGGGCGTGCCGCCAAGTTCCTGGCGATGGGGCGGCTTTAAGCGCTATCTGAACGCAGGGCTACCGTTGTCCCATACAAAAGGCCGACGACCGCAGATAGCGGCGTCGGCCCTTTCATTATTGGAATACTTGGCGACGGAATGTCTCCGTCGCCGGTAGCTCAGTTAGCAGTCGGCTTGTTAGCATCGAGCTTGGTATTGATGCCAGTGAACAGGCCATTCAGCGAGGTGCCGAGGGTCTTCATGGCGCCGATGGCAGCAACAGCGATCAGTGCGGCTATCAGGCCATACTCGATGGCCGTCGCGCCCTTGCTGTTCTTGATCATCTTGCGGATGGTGGTCATTCCGGTCTCCGTTGCGTCTGGTTACAGTCAATCATCCGGCTGCCCCGGAGCGCCGGTACAGCTTGTGGCTGTTTAGCCATGCAGTGGTTGAAGAAGGCTTAAAGCGCTACGGCTGAGTAGGGATATTTAAAGGCTTGCTAGGCTCAACTGATCGGCGATGAAGTATGCGAGCTTCTGCAGGCCAAGGCCTATTTGCGAAAGGCTGGCGAGCACGGCCAGCATAAGGGTAGCGACAATCAGGCCGTATTCCACTGCCGATGCACCGCGCATGTCGTTCAGTAGGCGTCGCAGGTCACGCAGGATTGTCGGCGCTTTCATGACCTCCTGACATAGCTGATCACTGTTAAAGAAGGATGGATATGACCACCCCGCTCCCCCTGTTTCCCGTCGTCGCGGCCGCTCTGGTGGATGAGGAGGGACGCGTGCTGCTGCAACAGCGCCCGGCGGGCAAGGCACTGGCGGGGCTATGGGAGTTTCCCGGCGGCAAGCTGGAGCCCGGTGAAACGCCCGAGGCGGCGCTGGTCCGGGAATTGCACGAGGAACTGGCGATCACCGTCGCGCCGGATGCGCTCGAACCGGCAGGCTTTGCGACCGAGCCGTTGCCCGGTCGCCATCTGCTCCTGCTGCTCTACGTCATCCGGTCATGGTCGGGTACGCCGGTCGCGCTGGAGGCGGACGGGCTGACCTGGTGCGAGCCCGCCGGAATGGGCGCTTGGCGCATGCCGCCCGCCGACGGGCCGCTCGTCCGCCAACTCGCCGCCTATCTGGCCGACAATACGAATTCGGACGTCGCGCCAGACAGCGGCACGGTGTAACCGCCCCGTTCGAACGTGCCCCGCTCGGGCCGATAGGCGCGGCCGCCGGGCGTCGTCGTTTCGACGAACAGGCGTGCGACGGGCGTATCGCGATTGGCCGGATCGAGCGTCAGGCGCACCGCGCCCGTCGCCGGATCGTAATCGACCGCCTTGATCTTGCCCGCCTCCAGCGTCAGCCAAAGCCCGATAGGGGCGACAAAGACGCGCGCCCGCGCGCCGTCATGCGGCTCGACATGCACCCTTCCGCCGCTCTGCGACAAATTGCCACCATAGGACAGCCAGCCCAGCGTCGGGTCGTTCACCACATAGGTCGCGGCGGCATAGGCATGGCCGAAAAAGCCCATGCCATAATCGCCGCTATACGGGTCCCACTCCATCCGGTCGGGCCAGCTGTGGAAAGCGGCGGACGATGCGCCGTTCTGGTCGATATTGGTGATGCCGCCCATCAGGCCGCCAAAGGCCACGCGCAGCAGATGCATGTCGGCGGGATTGCGGCGAAAGGAGTCGAACAGCGGGATGGCGTTCAGCGTCGATCCGTAATGATGGATCTGCCGCTCCAGCCGCGGATATTTGCCGCCGTACAGGAAGTCCCAATAGCGCCGCGCATTGCCGTTATAGCCCCAATGCGGGATCGACGGATCATAGCCCAATATCACCTCGCGCGTGACATTGGCCTGCGGACCATAGCCGAAATAGCGCATCCAGGCGTAGACCTCCGCCTGACCGGTCGAGTCCCAGGCCATCTCGCTTCCGAATGGATATTGCAGGATGCGCCAATGGTCCGCTCGCCGCTTCATCAGGCGTTCGATCTCGGCGGCCTTGCCGGTCCAGCCTTCGCGCTTCAGGTCGGTCAGGATGTCGACGAAGACATCGCCTTCCATCAACCCAAACTGCGCATAATGCGGCGCATCGCGCATCATCGCGACGATCGTCTGATAGGCATGGTCCAGGTACCAGTCCCAGCCATGTACCTTGGTCATGCCCGGATGGTTGCGCGCAATGCGATAAAGCACCCAATGCCCCGCCGCGACATGCGGATAGTTATAGGCGCGGCCCAGATCGTCGGCCTGATCCTTCTTCCACGAGGTCCAGCTCTGCCAGTCCTTGGCGGGCTGGTATAGGTTCGGGAAGGCGACCGGGTCGTAGTAGAATAGGCTCTTCTTGACACCGCCTGCATGGGCGCCGTTGGCGACCTGGAGTCGACCGACGACCGTCTTGTCGACCAGTTCCTCGATCCGCGCGATTTCCGCCGCATCGGGGTTGTCGAGCTGTTTCATGACGGCCGCGACCCAGCTGCCCGCGCCGCCCTCGTCGCTCATGCCGGAAATCCAGACGCGCGGGTCGGCGGTGACGATACGGTCCGCCTCGCGGTCATAGGTCAGGATGGCGGGGGAGCGGTTGAAGGGATCGCCCTTGCCCTCGAACCATTGTTTCGTCGTCGAGAAGCGGCCGAGATCGGCCATCGTCTGTTCGAGCGGCTTGGTGACGAAATACTGGACCGTCTGGACCGTGCCGTCGGCATAGGTCAGGGTCAGGCGTGCCCGGCCCCATTGCCGCCCCCGCACCGACAAACGGGTCCAGCCGGGCTTGCCGGGTGTCTTCGCGACGTCGAGTGCCCCTGCCGGATAGCTGGCGAAGCCGGTGATCGCGGACGGGGATCGGACGAACAGCGTCGCGTCGAGATCGGTCGGCACGACATAGCCGGGCACGCCGACCACGACGGGGCGTCCTTGCGCCGTCAGGGTCGGTTCGATCGCGCGGATGCTCGGCGCGGTGACGAGGCGCAGGCCGATCGTCCGGCTCTGGCCCGGCGCGAGGGTGAAGCTGGTCGGCTCGTTCCAGGGCGCGCCCGCCTTTTTCCAGTCGGTCTGGGCATAGGCGGTGCTGGCGATGGTCCAGTCGTAAAAGCCTTCCGAAGTCTGGGCACGCGGGCTGGCCTCGGAAATCACCGCCTTGCCGCCGGTTTCGCGCACCGTGGGGATCGGGACATAGGCCTCCAGCGGCGTCCCCCGCTCCGGCAGGACGAGCAGCGCGGGGCCAGCGCCGTTCAATCGCGTGACCTGCACATAGCCCGCATCGCGCCCAATATAGGGATCGGCGAAGCTCGCCTTCGCATGAGCCTGTTCCAAGGTCCGGTCGGTGATGATGTTGTCGAACACCATCGGCAAGCCGAGCCCGCCGACCTCGACCGGCGCGTTGGACGTGTTGGTCAGCGTGAAGCGCAGGGCGGGAGCGCCCTTGTCGTTCACCCATTCGCGCACGATGCGCAGCGGCAGGCCAGCCCCCAAGGACGCGCTGATATCCGCCGCCGCCAGCACCGGGCCTCGCGCAGGCAATGCCCGCACCGGCCGGCGTTCGCGCGAGGAGGAATAATCCTGCCATGCGCCGCTGCCCCGGCGCAGGCGCAGATGGATGTCACCCAGATGATTATAGCCATTGCCCGCGCGTTCCCTGGCGCGGCCGATCGGCAGGAAGTCGAAGTCGGGCGTCACAACCGGCGAAAGGCCGCGCGCGGTCTGGCTGGCGGGATCGAGGATCAGTTGGAACGCGCCGATCCGAAATCGCGAACGCTCCGCCTTTTGCGAATCATTGGTGGCCTTGCGCGCCGCCGGAACGCCTGCGTCATGCGCACTCGCGGCGATCGAAAGGGTGGCCAGCGTGACTGGCAAAAGACAGATAAGGCTCTGGCGCATGACGATAAAATCCCTGACTCCGGGAAGCTCCTCTGTGGGACCACGCAATTGACCCCCCTCCCGTTACGGCTATATTGGTATACAGTATTACCGGGAGAACAAGATGCTGCGGTCGAGCAGACGCGAATGGATGCAGGGGGCGGCGGGTGTCGCGCTGATGGGAATGGCGACGCGAGCGGTGGGGGCCGCGCCGTCGATCCTTCCGGCCAAGGCGGAGCCGCTACCCCTGTCGGCGGTACGGTTGCGCCCGTCGGTCTATGCGACGGCGGTCGAGACGAACCGACGCTATCTCTATCGCCTCAGCCCCGATCGGCTGCTCCACAACTTCCGAAAATATGCCGGGCTGGAGCCCAAGGCGCCGATCTATGGCGGGTGGGAAAGCGACACGATCGCGGGCCATACGCTGGGCCATTACATGTCGGCGCTGGTCCTGACCTGGCAGCAGACCGGCGATCCAGAGATGCGCCGCCGCGCCGATTATATCGTGGCCGAGCTGGCCGAGGCACAGGCCAAGCGCGGCACCGGCTATGTCGGCGCATTGGGGCGCAAGCGGGCCGATGGCAAGGTAGTCGACGGCGAGGAGATTTTCCCCGAGATCATGGCGGGTAAGATCAAGTCGGGCGGCTTCGACCTCAACGGTTCCTGGTCGCCGCTCTATACGGTGCACAAGCTGTTCGCCGGCCTGCTCGACATCCATAGCGGCTGGGGCAATGCGCAGGCGCTGGATGTCGCGGTCAAGCTGGGCGGCTATTTCGCGCGCGTCTTCGCCGCGCTCGACGATGCGCAGATGCAGACCGTGCTCGGCTGCGAATATGGCGGGCTGAACGAGAGCTATGCCGAACTCTACCAGCGGACGAACGACCGCCAGTGGCTGGCGCTGGCCGAGCGCATCTATGACCGCAAGGTGCTCGACCCGCTGGTAGCGGGCGAGGACACGCTCGCCAACTTCCACGCCAACACCCAGGTGCCCAAGCTGATCGGCCTGGCGCGCATCCACGAGATCACCGGCAAGCCCGAACCCGCCAGGGGTGCGAGCTTCTTCTGGGAAACCGTCACCGGGCATCACAGCTATGTCATCGGCGGCAATGCCGACCGCGAATATTTCTCCGAGCCCGATACGATCGCGCGGCACATCACCGACCAGACGTGCGAGCATTGCAACACCTACAACATGATGAAGCTGACTCGGCATCTCTACGGCTGGCAGCCGGACGGGCGCTATTTCGACTATTATGAGCGCGCGCATCTGAACCATGCGATGGCCGCGCAGCATCCGACCCATGGCGGCTTCACCTATATGACGCCGCTGATGAGCGGCGTGGTCCGTGAGTTTTCGACCGACAAGGACGACGCCTTCTGGTGCTGCGTCGGTTCGGGGATGGAAGCCCATGCCAAGCATGGCGAGTCCATCTTCTGGCAGGGTGGCGATACCTTCTTCGTCAATCTCTACATCCCGGCCGAAGCGCGGTGGGAGAGGCGCGGCGCGACCGTGGCGCTCGACACCGCCTATCCGATGGACGGGCAGGCGACGCTGAGCTTCACGCGGCTGGACCGTTCGGGCCGCTTCCCAGTGGCGCTGCGGGTGCCCGGCTGGGCCAATGGGCAGGCACAGGTCGAGGTCAATGGACAGCCGGTGACGCCGCGCTTCGAGCGGGGCTATGCCGTCATCGATCGCCGGTGGAAGGCCGGGGACAAGGTGGCGATCCGCCTGCCGCTCGAACTGAGGGTCGAGACGGCGCCGGGCGACGATACGGTCGTCGCGGTCCTGCGCGGGCCGATGGTGATGGCGGCCGACCTGGGTGGTCGCGAAGGCAAGTGGGACTCGCCCGACCCGGTGCTGGTGGGAGCCAATCCGCTGGCAGGCTTCACCGCTGCCGATCCGGCAGCCCCGCGCTATACCACGGCGGGCATCTTCCGTCCGGCGGATCTGAGCTTCGTGCCCTTTTTCAGCCAGTATGACCGGCGCAGCGCGGTCTATTTCAAGCGCTTCACCGACGCAGGGTGGAAGGCGCAGGAGGCGGCGTTCCTGGCCGATCAAGCCAAGGCCCGCGACATCGCCGCTCGTTCGGTCGATGTCATGCATCTGGGCGAAATGCAGCCGGAGCGCGACCATGGGCTGACCTCCGACATTTCCTACCCCGTTTCCTATCGCGGGCGGCAAGGGCGTGATGCGCGCTCGGGGGGCTATTTCGAATTCACCATGGCAGTGCGCCCCGGCCCGATGATCCTGCAAGGCACCTATTGGGGTGAGGAGCGGGCGCGCGACTTCGATATTCTGGTCGACAATGTGAAGGTCGCGACCCAGCATCTGGAAAATGACAAGCCGGGCGCGTTTTTCGATGTGGAGTATCCGCTGCCGCCCGCGCTGACGACGGGCAAGAAGAGCGTGCGGGTGCGGATCGTGCCGCATGACCGCAGCACGGCGGGGCCGATCTTTGGCATGAGGCTGTTCGCGGCCAAGGCGGGGGCGACGGCGTGACCGGGGTGAGGATGACCTTGGACGAATTGCGGACGCTGGCACGGGCCAAGTTGCGGGGTGCCGGTCTTGCCCCGGCCCATGCCGAAGCGGTCGCCGAGACGATGGTGGCGGGCGAGCGCGATGGATGCACCTCGCACGGCATCTACCGCCTGCTCGTCGCCGTCTCCAGCATTGAAAAGGGGGTGGTCGTCCCCGATGCCGAGCCGGTGCTGTCGCATCCCGCTCCCGCGCTTGTCCGGGTCGATGGCGGCGGCGGCTTTGCTCAACTCGCCTTTCAGACTGGAAAGCCTGCGCTGATCGAAAAGGCAAAGGCCAACGGCGTCGCCGCGCTGGCGCTCAACAATGTCGTCCATTTTGCCGCGCTCTGGCCCGAGGTCGAGGAACTGGCCGAAGCCGGGCTGGTGGCGCTCGCCTTCACGCCCAGCCATGCCTGGGTCGCGCCGTCGGGCGGGGCCGAGCCGGTGTTCGGTACCAACCCCATCGCCTTTGGCTGGCCGCGCCCCGACGGGCCGCCTTTCGTGTTCGACTTCGCCACCAGCATGGTCGCGCGCGGGGAAATCGAACTGCATCGCCGGGCGGGCAGGAGCGTGCCGGACGACTGGGGAGTCGATGCGGAGGGCAAACCGACGACCGACCCGGCGGCGATCCTGGCGGGCGCAATGCGGACCTTTGGCGGGCATAAGGGATCGGCCTTGGCCGCGATGGTCGAACTGCTGGCCGGGCCGCTGATCGGCGACATGACCAGCCTGGAGTCGATCGACTGGGATGCTGGGCGTGGCGGCTCGCCGTTGGGTGGTGAACTGATTATCGCGATCGATCCCAGGGGGTTCCTCGGCGATCTTCTGCCGGAGCATCAGGATCGGGCCGAGGCCATGTTCGCGGCGATCACGGGGCAGGGGGCGCGGCTGCCCTCCGCCCGTCGTTATACCGCGCGGGAAGTTTCGCTGGTCGAGGGGGTCGAGATTTCGACCGATCTCTACCGCGACGTGACCGCGCTGAAGGGTTGAGCAAGGGGATATGAGCATGACGAACCGGATCGGATGGCTGCTGGCAGGGGCTGCCATCGCGGCGATGCCGCTCGGCGCAGTGCAGGCCAAGGGCCGCCCCCAGGTCGCCCCCAAGGCCACCACGCCGGATGCCCAGTTCCGCGCGCTGTCGGATGCCGAATACCAATGGCGTATCCGCCAGAATGCCGCCGATGAGGACAGCGGTAGTGCGGGCTCGCGGCAATTGCCCGATGTCGGCCCCGCCGCCCAGGCCGCGCGACTGGCGCGCTGGGAAGCGACCGCCAAGGCGCTCGACACCATCGATCCGGCCAGGCTCTCCCCCGATGTGCGGACCGACTATATGGTCTATCGCGGCCAGATCGACGCGCTCCTCGCTGCGCAGCGGTTCCGGGAATATGAAAAGCCGCTCAATTCGGACACCAGCTTCTGGGGCAATCTGGCCAGTTGGGCGCGGGGGAGCTTCACCAAGGAAAGCCAGTATCGCGATTACATCGCCATGCTGCGCCAGATGCCACGCTATTACGACCAGCAGATCGCGAATATGCGCGCCGGGCTCGCGCGCGGCTTTACCGTACCGCGTATCACGCTGACGGGGCGTGAGATCGGCGTGGCGCAGGTGGTCGAAGCCGGGGTCGGCGATGCCCAGCCTTTTTACGAGCCCTTCAAGACGATGCCCGCCAACATGGCGCCCGCGACCGCCGCGGCGTTGCGGGCCGAGGCGAAGGCGGCGATCCGCGACGATGTGCTGCCCGCGCACCAGCGTCTGCTGACCTTCCTGCGCAATGATTATATCCCTCACGCGCAGGCCAGTACGGCGGCCTATGACCTGCCGGATGGACAGGCCTATTACCGGTCCAAGATCCGCGAATATGTGACCGCCGACATGACACCCGAGCAGGTCCACGCGATCGGCCTGTCAGAGATGCAGCGTATCCGCGCGCGGATGGACGGCGTGATGAAGGAGGTGAAGTTCCAGGGCGACCTGCCGGCATTCCTGACCTTCCTGCGGACCGATCCCCGATTCTATGCGAAGACGCCGCAGGAGCTGCTCGACAAGGCGGCGTGGATCGCCAAGGGCTTTGACGGGGTCGCTGCGCAGTGGATTGGCCATCTGCCGCGCAGCCGCTTTGCGATCAAACCCGTGCCCGCCGATCAGGCGCCCTTCTACACCTCCGGGCGCGGCGGACCGGGCATCTATCTGGTCAACACCTATGACCTGCCGTCGCGTCCGCTTTACGCACTGCCCGCGCTAACCCTGCACGAAAGCGCGCCGGGGCACGCCTTCCAGATGCCGCTGGCCGCCGAAAACAAGAATCTGCCCGCCTTCCGCCGCGACAATTACCTTTCGGCTTACGGCGAGGGCTGGGCGCTCTACTGCGAGGCGCTGGGCGAGGAAATGGGGTTCTACAAGGACCCCTATGATCGTTTTGGTATGTTGTCCTATCAGGCATGGCGCGCAGCGCGCTTGGTCGTGGATACCGGAATTCATGCCCTGGGCTGGAGCCGCGAGAGGGCGCAGGCCTATCTGCGCGACAATACCGCTCTGTCGAATCATGAGATCGAGACCGAAGTCGATCGCTACATCGCATGGCCGGGTCAGGCGCTGTCCTATTATATGGGGCAGCTTGCCTTTCAGCGGGCGCGGACCAAGGCTGAAAAGGCGCTGGGATCCAAGTTCAACATTCGCGCCTGGCACGATGCGATGCTTCAGCTGGGTTACGTGCCGTTACCGGTCATCGATCAGCGGACGGATCGATTCATAGCGGAAGGGGGCAAAGGACCGTATCCCGATGAGGAATGACGATTGACCCAACAGCGATGACGCGTTAAACAGTATACGATATCTAAAACAATAGCAGGAAGACTGATAGTGAGCATCGGCTGGCGCGGCGTATTCCCCGCAGTGACGACCCAGATCCGGGAGGATCTGTCGATCGATCTCGTCGACACGCAGCGTGTCGTCGACGATCTGGTCCGCGATGGCGTGACCGGCGTCATCGCGTTGGGCACCGTCGGTGAGAACAACTCGCTCGACTATGACGAGAAGGTCACCGTCCTGACCGGGATCGTCGAGGCGGTGGCTGGCCGCGTGCCCGTCATCACCGGCGTGTCGGAATATGACACGCGCCGCGCGGTCCGTTATGCGCAGGCGGCGGAAAAGGCCGGGGCCGATGGCCTGATGCTGCTGCCGCCGATGGTCTATGTGCCCAAGTCGCATGAGCTGGTGAACCACTTCAAGGGCGTGGCCGACCAGACCGGCCTGCCGATCATGCTCTACAATAATCCGCCTGCCTATCGCACGGTTATCGACCAGACGGTGTTGGAAGCGCTGGTCGAGGTAAAGAACATCGTGGCGGTCAAGGAATCGGCCCCGGATACGCGCCGCTTCACCGATTTCTGCAACGCGTTCGGCGATCGCTATACGCTATTCGCGGGCTTGGACGATGTGGCGCTCGAAGGTCTGTATCTGGGTGCGCAGGGCTGGGTCTCGGGCCTGACCAACGCCTTCCCCAAGGAGTCGGTCGAGCTGGTCGCAGCGTTCGATCGGGGCGATCATGCCAAGGCGATGGAAATCTATCGCTGGTTCATGCCGCTTCTCCACCTCGACGCCGAACATGACCTGGTCCAGTCGATCAAGCTGGCCGAGCAGGTCATGGGCCGTGGTTCGGAGCGCGTCCTGCCGCCGCGCTATGTCCTGGAAGGCGAGCGCCGCGCCGAGGTGATCGCGATGGTCGAAAAGGCCGCCGCGACCCGTCCGACGCTGGGCCAGGCCAAGGCCGCCTGATGGCGACGACGTCCTCGCCCCTGGACAGCGCCCGAGATGACGGGCGTCATCGGGGCGAGGGCGTCATCGTCGTGCAGACCCTTGCGGATCGTATCTTCGCGATCGTCCGCGAACGGATCATCGCCGGGGCGATCCCCGCCGATCGGCCGATCCGCCAGGACGCGCTGGCGGCGGAATTGGGCGTCAGCAAGATACCGCTGCGCGAGGCGATGGCACGATTGGAGCAGGAAGGGCTGCTCCACGGCGTCGCCAATCGGGGCTATATGATCAGCGCGCTGTCCGCCGCGCAGGCCGAGGATATTTACGGCCTTCGCCTGAAGCTGGAGCCGTCGGCGGCGGCGCGCGCCGCGCTGGTCGCCGATGACGAGGACCGCGCAGCACTCGTCGCCGCGTTCGAGGCACTCGACCAGGCGGCGGCCACCGATCTGGCGCGCGTCGCCATCTGCAACCGCCGCTTCCACATGGCGATGGTCCGTCCGACCCGTCGGCCGCTGACCATCCAGTTGATCCGACAGCTGGCGCTGCTCGCAGAACGCTATGTCGTGGCGCATTTGCAGCCTGCGGGGCGTGATGCGCGGGCGCATCTGGAGCATCGTGAGCAGCTCGACGCGTTTCTCGCGCGCGATGCCGACCGGGTTCAGGCATTGCTTGAGATGCATATTCGGTCCACCCTGATGGACCTCAAAGGCGGGTTCGCGCCCGTCGACTGACAATGATAAGCCAATAGGGCGGGGGATTCTCGACGATGTTTGGACCAAGAAAAGCGCTGGGCAGCGTGACCCAGCACGCGGAGGGGCAGGCGCTGGCCAAGACGCTCAGCTGGCCGCACCTGATCGCTCTCGGGGTCGGCGCGATCGTCGGTACCGGCATCTACACGCTGACTGGTGTCGGGGCGGAGCGCGCCGGACCTGCCGTCATCCTGGCCTTTGCGATTGCGGGAGCGGTCTGCGCCTGTGCGGCGCTCGCCTATGCCGAGCTTGCCACGCTCATCCCGGCGGCGGGCAGCGCTTATACCTTCAGCTATACCGCGCTGGGCGAGACGCTGGCCTGGGTCGTCGGATGGAGCCTGATCCTTGAATATTCGCTGGCCTGTTCGACCGTGGCGGTGGGCTGGTCGGGTTATCTGGTTGGCTGGATACAAGCGGCGGGCGTGCATCTGCCGCCCGAATTGCTGTCGGGGCCACATGGCGGAGGCATCATCAACCTGCCGGCAGTGCTGGTCGCGCTGTCGGTCATGGGAATGCTGGTCGCGGGCACGCGTGAGAGTGCGACGCTGAACATCATTCTGGTCGTCGTGAAGCTCGTCGCGCTGGGCGTGTTCGTTGCCTTCGCGCTTCCCGCCTTCAACAATGCCAATCTCCATCCCTTCATGCCCTATGGTTTTGGCGCCACTGAGGTCGACGGGGCCAAGCGCGGCGTGATGGCGGCGGCGGCCATCGTGTTCTTCGCCTTTTACGGCTTCGATGCGGTCGCCACTTCTGCTGAGGAAGCCAAGAACCCGGGTCGTGACCTGACCATCGGCATCGTCGGGTCGATGCTGGTCTGCACATTGATCTACATGGCGGTAGCGGTGACGGCGGTGGGCGCGCTGCCCTTCCTGCAGCTGGCCAACTCGCCCGAGCCGCTGGCGCTGGTGCTGCGCTCGCTGGGCCAGCCGACCGCGGCGCATCTGATCGCACTGGCGGCGGTCATTGCATTGCCTTCGGTCATCCTGGTGATGATGTACGGCCAGAGCCGCATCTTCTTCACCATGGCGCGTGACGGTCTATTGCCCCAGTCCTTGGCGGTGGTCAGCAAGCGTAGCGGCGCTCCGACCCGGATCACGCTGGTGACCGGGGTGTCGATCGCGATCGTCGCGGGCATCTTCCGCCTCGACGAGATCGCCGAGTTGGCCAATGCGGGAACGCTGCTGGCCTTCATCGCGGTCGGCGCCTGCCTGATGGTGCTGCGTCGCAAGGCTCCGGATGCGAAGCGCCTGTTCCGCTGCCCACAGCCCTATCTGGTCGGCACATTGGCCATTCTGGGCTGCATCTACCTGTTGTTCAGCCTTCCCAGCGCGACGATCGTCCGCTTCATCATCTGGAACCTGGCGGGCCTGGCCTTCTATTTCGCCTATGGGCGTCAGCGCAGCGCGCTTGCGAAGGGCTGAGCCCGACCAGAGTCGGGCGGGTGGGCCGCACAGATCGATGAAGCCTTGGAACATGCCTGTCGGCAATCCAGGGTGCTTTGGGGCGCCGTTATTCTGGCGGCTCGCCTAAGGGCTTTCCAAACCCGCCCCAAAATTCTATACCGAGCGTTATGGAAAATGCTTTGCCCACGTGTAAGGGCCGCCCCCGCGAATTTTGCACCCATCAGGCGCTGGCCGCTGCGCTCCGTGTATTCTGGAGCAAGGGCTATGAAGGCGCCTCGATGGCCGATCTGACCGAGGCGATGGGCATCACCAAGCCCAGCCTGTACGCGGCATTCGGCAACAAGGAGTCGCTGTTTCACAAGGCGCTCGACCTCTATGAGGCAGAGAAGCTCGCCTATATCCGCGACTCGCTGGATCAGCCGACCGCGCGCGGCGTCGCCGAGCATCTGCTGCGTGGCGCACTCAAGGCGATGACCAGCCAGACAGAGCCAAAGGGGTGTCTGGGCGTGATTCATTCGGTCGCTTGCGGATCGGAGGCCGAATCCATCAAGGCTGAAGTGGTGGCACGCCGCGCGTCGGTGCAGACGGCGATTACGGCGCGGTTCCAACGCGCCGTGGACGAAGGCGATCTTCGCCCCGACGTTGACCCCGAGGCGCTGGCGAACCTGCTTTATGCCGTGTTGCAGGGCATGGCGGTCCAAGCGGGCTCGGGCGTGCCGAGCGATCAGCTCGATGCCCTTGTCGATTCCGCCCTGGCGCTATGGCCGTCACGCTAAGGAAAAATTTTTAGTACCGCTTGGTACGAAAGTCGTTGACGGCTGGATGGTTGATTAATATACCGCTTGGTATGGAAGGTGATGGTCACCTTCGGCGGTCAAAATAGCGAGACAGCAGGACGGGCGGCGGGATGCCGTTTTCCTCGGGCGGGCGTGATGCTGGCCGGGGCGGGATGTCGCGCGGCGGAAAAGGGGTTTGCATCATGGCCTATGTCGCATTTCAGGAAATTGGTGCCGCGCTGAGCGCGGTCGATGCCGTCGTCGCGCAGCAGGGTGCGGCGGCCATTCGCCCCGATACCCGCCTGTCAGCGTTGGAGTGGCAGGTGGTCGCACTGGCGCGCCGCGATCGGCTGTCCAGCCTGCGCGAGCCGACCAAGCTGATCCGTGCGATCGGCAGCATCTTCGGCGACACTCGCAACCCGCGTCTGGCCGATCCTTCGTTGGAGGCCCTGCGTCGGATGGCTGTGCTGAGCTGGCATCATGGCTATAGCGTGCCGTCGCACGAGGTCCGCGCGTTCCTGGCGGCCGGTTATTCGGCCGATCAATATGAATTGATGGTCGACAGCATTGCGACCGCACTGTCCGATTCCCGTCGGCTGGCCCGGCCTGTCGCGGCAGGGTGAGGCGGGCGCGCGTCCGTGCCCTCTTGTGCTTCCCCGAGACTGACGTACCTTGGACGGGTTAGTGACGGAGAAGATGCATGGCGGCCGGACTGCGTCTGAACGATCCTTTTTCGATCATCACGCTACCCCTGGCGGGTAAGCCCGACGGCGAGCGGGTCATGCCGTGGGAGGATTTGTTCGCCTGGCCCCGACGGGGCGACCTCCAACTCGCTTTTGATGGCGACTCGCGTGAAGCACGCGATATCTGGGCGACCCGACTGGATCATGCGGTGGGCCATGCCGATAAGGCGGTGTTGCTGGTCGCCGAAGGCGCGGCTTGTCTTGCCAGCATTTGGTGGGCGCGGCTGTCGCCCAGCCATTACGTCGCGAAGGTCGCTGGCGCGCTGTTCTTCCAGCCGCCCTCCGCCGATGCGCTAGACCGGCAAGGCGGACAGCTCTTCGCCTCACCGGACGCCGCCTTGCCCTTTCCCTCGCTGGTGGTCGATGGTGCCATGCATGGTTCGGCCCTTGCCGCGATGTGCGGCGGAGGCCTGCTGAAGCCGCCCCGCGCCGCCCCCGCTCCGACGGGCATGTGGCGCCAGGCACAGCGGCTGATCGAGCGTTTCTCGGCCGGGGTCGTCGAGCAGGATTTGCGCGTCCTGCGCACCTTGGGCATTGCCGAACACTGACACAAAAAGGCCCGGCAGGTAAGTACCGCCAGGCCAGTTGTTCGCCAGAGGGAGCTTCCTTTGACGAAGCAGGAGTGGTGACAAGGCCCGGACTGGCCCGCCGCCGAGGAAAATCTAGTTCGTGTTCGCCGCGCTCGGCACCACGCCTCATGGTCAATACATACTAAATCGATGGGATATAACCAGTACAAATCTTGGCGTCGGTATAGATCGGCTTTCCTGTCCATATGGGCCGTGGCGTTCCTGCTGATGCCGGGAGGGCTTCGCGCCCAAGCCGTGCCGCTGGATGAGCACGCCGCACTGGCGCTCGATGCGGCGGAATATGCCGCGACGTCTGGCCAGACGCTGGCCGCCGCAGCGCGCGAATTGGTGCTGCAAGAGGCTTCGGTGCCGCTCACGGATGCGCTCAAGGTGGAGTTCGCCGATCGCCTGGCCGGGCTGTCCGTCGGTCATGCGCCCTTCCGGATCGACATATTGCTGACCGGAGACACCCCGGTCGCCGACCGAGTGGTGCAGGTGGCAGGTAGCCCGGTGCTGGTCCGCTTCCGTACCGGGGCATATGCCACGCATCAGCAACTGGTCGTCGCGTTGGCGCTTCATCAGACCGAGATCCGCGCGATCCTGACTCAGCCGCCGGGCATGGGCGTCGATCCCCGGATCGGCGCGCTGGTCGTCATGGTGTCCCCCGCCGACGCGGAGGCCGAGCCGGGCGACGCCCTGCGAGACCGGATCGCACGGATTGCGGGTGTACCGGTGCGGATCGCGACGCTTGATGCATCCGACGCCGATCTGGCAGACCTCCAGGGCGGGGCGCGGCTGACCGGCATCGACCCTGCCAATGGCCGCCGCTATGCCTGCACGGGGGGCTTTGCCGTCCGGCGCGGCGAGGCGAGCGCCATCGTGACGGCCGCTCACTGTCCCGACAATCTGGCCTGGACGGACGCCGAACGGCGCGAGCATCCGCTGCCCTTTTTGGGGCAATGGGGATGGGGCTATCAGGACGTCCAGGTGAACGGAAGCCCGACACCCCTGCCGCCCGCCTTTTGGAGCGACACGGCCAAGACGATCAGCCGTACCGTCACGGGTGCCCGGTCCCGCGACTCGACGCGCGGAGGAGATATCCTTTGCCATCGTGGCGAGCGTACGGGCTATAGCTGCGCCGAAGTCTGGACCCCGGATTTTGCTCCGGCCGGCGACTTGTGCGGCGGCGGATGCACCCCAACCTGGGTGGCGGTCCGCGGACCCACCTGCCGAAGCGGCGACAGCGGCGGGCCGGTCTTTTTGGGCGGCATGGCCTATGGCATCGTCAAGGGGGGCAGCTACCGGGGCGGGGACGACAGCTGCGCCCTATACTATTACATGTCAGTCGATTTCCTGCCCGACGGATGGGCGCTGGCGACCGGCTAAGGGATCGCATCGCGCCGTTGCCGCGTTGATTTCGCCATGGATGGACAGCGATGAAGGCGACGGCATGAAGGCGATGATCCTCGACGCACCCGGCGGACTGGACCGTTTGCGGTTAGTCGACCGACCCGATCCTGGCGCGCCCGGACCCGGCATGATCCGGGTCCGGCTGCACGCAACCTCGCTCAACTACCACGACTATGGCGTGGTCTCCGGGAACATGCCGACCGAGGACGGCCGTATTCCCATGGCGGACGGCGCGGGTGTGGTCGAGGCGGCAGGCGAGGGCGTGAGCGATTTTGCGGCGGGCGACGCCGTCGTCTCGTGCTTCTTTCCCGATTGGCACGAAGGGCCGCCCCGGATCGGGGATTTCTCGCGCGTGCCGGGTGATGGGATTGACGGCTATGCCCGCGAAATAGTGGTTGCTCCCGCAACGGCCTTCACGCGCGCGCCCGAGCGCTATGACCATGCCGAGGCGGCGACCATCACCACCGCCGGACTGACCGCCTGGCGAAGCCTGGTGGCCGATGGCGGGCTCAAACCCGGCGACCGGGTATTGGTGCTGGGGACCGGCGGCGTGTCCATCTGGGCACTCCAGATCGCACATATGATGGGCGCGCAGGTCGTCGTCACTTCGTCGTCCGATGAGAAGCTGGAGCGTGCGCGCTCGCTGGGGGCGGCGCACACGATCAACTATCGTGACCATCCCGAATGGGGAAAGCTTGTCCATGACTGGGCGGATGGCGGCGTCGATCATGTCATCGAAGTCGGTGGACCGGGCACGCTCGCCCAGTCGATCGACGCGGTTCGGATCGGCGGTCATATCCATCTGATCGGCGTGCTGACCGGCATCGCCGGGAATGTCCCTACCGCGACGTTGATGAGCAAGCAGGCGCGCCTCCAGGGGCTGATCGTCGGTAGCCGTCGGATGCAGATGGAATTTGTCCGCGCGCTGGACGATGCGGCCTTTCGGCCCGTCATCGATCGCCGCTTCGCTCTGGACGCGTTGGGCGATGCCTTCCGCTTTCAGGAAAGCGGTGGGCATTTCGGCAAGATCGCCGTTACCTTCTGATGGCCGAGGTGCGCGATATGGCAGGTGCGGGCGTCGATCCCGACTGGCCGCATGTCGTAATTGTCGGCGCGGGATTTGGCGGGTTGGCGACGGCGCAACGGTTGGCCCGCGCGCCGGTACGGGTGACGGTCGTCGACCGCAACAATTATCACCTGTTCGTGCCGCTTCTGTACCAGGTCGCGACCGCCGCCCTATCGCCCGCCGACGTCGCCGAGCCGATCCGGCATATCCTTGGCCGCCACCCGAATATCCGAGTGGTGCTGGGCGAGGTCGTGCAGGTCGAAACCCATGCGCAACAGGTTACATTGGCGACCGGCGAGACGCTGAACTATGACCGGCTGGTCGTCGCGACGGGATCGACGAGCAGTTATTTCGGCCATGACGAATGGCGTAGCTACGCGCCCGCTTGCAAATCGATCGAGGAAGCGCGCGGCATCCGATCGCGCATATTGGGGGCGTTCGAAGAGGCCGAGCGTGACGGGACAGCCGACCGCGAAGCGCTGATGACCTTCGTGATCGTCGGCGGCGGTCCTACCGGCGTCGAACTGGCCGGTTCGGTAGCCGAGCTGGCCCGCTATGCGCTGACCTCGGACTTTCGCCGGATCCGTCCCGAGACGGCGCGGATTATCCTGATCGAGGGTGGGCCGCGTATCCTGACCGCCTTTCCCGACTCCCTTGCTGACTATGCCGAGCGCGCGCTCAAACGGCTGGGCGTTCAGGTCATGACCAATATGCCGGTCGAGTCGATCACGGCCGCTGGGCTGACCGCCGGGGGGCGGTTCATTCCGGCGCATACGGTCTTATGGGGCGCGGGTGTCGCGCCCACGGGGGCGGCCAGGCTGCTTGGCGTATCGCCAGGGCTGGGTGGGAGAGTCGCGGTACGGCCCGATCTGAGTGTCGAGGGGCTGAAGAATGTGTATTCGCTCGGCGACGTCGCCGCCTGCCTGGACGATGACGGCAAGCCGCTGCCCGGCCTGGCGCAGGTCGCGCAGCAGCAAGGGGATTATCTGGGCAAAGCGCTATACGTCCAACTGACCCGGGGCACCGCGCCCAAGCCGTTCCGCTTTCACAACCGCGGCAATGCGGCGATCATCGGGCGTCATGCGGCGATCTTCGACTTCGGACGTTTCCGGATGAAGGGGTATCCGGCCTGGATGCTCTGGGCGATCGTCCATGTCGTGCTGCTGGTCAATTTCGCGCAGCGCATTCGCGTCAGCCTGCAATGGCTGTGGCGCTATCTCACCTATCGGCGCGGCGCACGTATCATCACCACGCCCCATATCCGCCCGTCCGGCTGACTGCGGTCAGCGGGACAGCTGCGTCCGCAAATCGACCAGGGTCGCGCCGATATGGTCGGTCAGAAAACCCGCGACCCGTGCCTCATCCCGTGCCAGCCAGGCATCGAGCAGCGCCTGGTGCTCCTCATGCGCGCGGTCCTCGCGACCGGCGGGTTTCAGATGTTGAACGACATAACGTTCCGCCAGGACCTGCAGGCGCTCGATCAACTGAAAGGTCAGCGCTGCGCCGAGCGGGCGGACCAGCGCCAGATGGAAAGCACGGTTGCGATGAGCGACCTCGTGCAGCGCGTCGCGCGCCGCAACATCGAGCGCGGTCAACGCATCCCTCGCGGCGGCCTGGTCGTCTGCCGTCGCGACGCGAGCCGCACGAGCGGCAGCGTCGGGTTCGATTGCCAGCCGGAGTTCGTAAATCTCCTCCGCCTCGCCCGCGCCCAGCGAGCGGACGAAAAAGCCGCGATTGGCCTGGCTGGTCAGCAGCCCTTCCTGCTCCAGCCGCGCAAGCGCCTCGCGCAACGGAATCTTGCTGACCCCCAGCTCATTGGCCAGCGCATCCTGACGGATCGGCTGCTCCTCGGGCAGATCGCCGCTGATGATACGCTCGCGAATGATGGTGAAGATCTGCTCCGACAGGGTGCGAACGACAAGGCTCATGAATTCTCTCGTGCCGACAGGCCGGGAGAAGCCTGCAATTTATGGATCACCGTAACGAACGGGGGCTGAGCATAGCCGGGTTCGCCGCCCCATGCCAAGTCCGGCTCATACCATTGGAGGCAAGGCGTCGCGAAGCTCCTGCAACCAGACCGTGGCGGCACCGTCCGACGGCGCGCGCCAGTCGCCGCGCGGGGACAAGGCGCCCCCTGGCGACACCTTGGGGCCGTTGGGCAGCGCCGAGCGTTTGAACTGGCTCGTCTGGAAGAAGCGCGTCAGGAACCGCTCCAGCCAATGCCGGATCGTTGCCAAGTCATAGGCGACCCGCGCATCTTGTGGCAGGTCCTCGGGCCAGCCGCCGGCCTTGGCATCGCGCCAGGCGTGCCATGCCAAAAACGCGATCTTGGATGGCTTCAGGCCATAGCGGACGACGTAATGCGCGAAGAAATCGTTAAGTGCATAAGGGCCGATCATCGCCTCGGTCGACTGCATCGCGCCGCTTGCATCGGCCGGGACCAACTCGGGTGAGATTTCCTGGGCCAGGATCGCGGCGAGCACCTCATTGGTCGCGTCGTCATATTGCCCGGTCCGGATGCACCAGCGGATCAGGAACTGGATTAGCGTCTTGGGCACGCCCGCATTGACCGCATAATGGCTCATCTGGTCGCCGACGCCATAGGTGCACCACCCCAGCGCCAATTCCGAAAGGTCGCCCGTGCCCAGCACGATGCCGCCGCGTTGATTGGCCAAGCGGAACAGGTAGTCGGTGCGGAGGCCCGCCTGCACATTCTCGAAGGTCACGTCATGGACGGGTTCCCCATGCGCAAAGGGGTGCTGCATGTCCGACAGCATCTGCTGCGCGGCGGGGCGGATGTCGATTTCTTCGGCGGTCACGCCCAATGCGCGCATCAGAGCCCAGGCATGGGCCTTGGTCCCCTCTCCAGTGGCGAAGCCGGGCATGGTGAAGGCGAGGATGCGATCACGCGCCCAGCCGAGCCGGTCCGTCGCCTTGGCCGCGACGATCAACGCATGGGTGGAATCCAGTCCGCCCGAGACACCGATGACGAGTGAAGTGGCCCGACTGGCATCGAGCCGCTTGGCCAGGGCTTCGACCTGGATATTATAGGCTTCGTAACAATCCGCATCACGGCGTGCAGGATCGTCGGGGACGAAGGGGAAGCGGTGAACGGCGCGGCGAAGGCCCCGGTTGCTGACTTCCGCTCCATGCACGAAGCCGATCCGGCGGAAACGCTGTTCGGGATGACCGGCAAAAGCGGCGGCATCGTTGAAGGTGCCGAAGCGCAGACGTTCCTGCGCGATCCGCTCGACATCGATATCGGCGGTGGTGATCGCCGGTTCGCGCAGGAACCGCTCGGACTCGGCGATCGTCTCGCCCAGTTCGTGGATCAGGCCCTGACCATCCCAGGACAAGTCGGTCGTGCTCTCGCCGATCCCCGCCGCCGAATAGACATAGGCGCAGGCCGCACGGGCCGATTGCGCGGCGGCGAGCATCGCCCGGTCGCGCGCCTTGCCGATCACGATGTTCGACGCCGACAGGTTGCAACAGATCGTCGCTCCGGCCAGCGCCCCCAGCGTCGAGGGCGGGGTGGGCGCCCAATAATCCTCGCAGATCTCGGCATGGATCACGAAGCCCGGTACGTCCTCGGCGGCGAAGATCAGGTCGGTACCGAAGGGGACGCTTTGCCCAACCAGCTCGATGGTCAGCCCGGTCAGCCCGGCGCCGCTCGCGAACCAGCGTTTCTCATAATATTCGCGGTAATTGGGCAGGAAGGTCTTGGGCACCACACCCAGGATCCGCCCGCGTGCAATGACGACTGCGCAATTGTAAAGCCGCCCGTTGCGGGGCAGCGCCGCGCCGATCAGCATGACCGGTGACAGCGCCGCGCTGGCGTCGACCATTTCGCCTAGCGCGGCCAACGTGGCCCGGTGCATGGCTCCCTGCAAATGCAGGTCATCGATCGCATAGGAGCTCAGCGACAATTCGGGAAAGACGATCAGGTCGATTCCATCGTCGTCCGCCTTGCGGGCAAGGTTCAGCATGGCCCGCGCGTTGGCCCCGGCATTTCCGACCGAGGCGGCGGGCGTCGCGGCGGCGACGCGGATCAGACCATGAGTGTGAAGCGCGTAAAAGAGGTGATCCTGCATCCTGTCGGGATAGCGGCGTGGGAAGGGGGGCGCTACCCCACGTGGCTTGCTCCGGGTTAGGATGAGGGGGAGGTTGTCGAAACCGCCGTTCAGCCTGTGAGGGGCGTCCAAGGCCAAGCTTCAAGCTATCCTGCTGCAATTCGACCCGCGCTGGGATAAGGCCGAGCAATACCCCTCGGCTGAGGTTTTATGACGAACATCCTCTACGGCATCCCAAACTGCGACACGATGAAGAAGGCTCGCGTTTGGCTGGACGACCACGGCGTCACCTATCGTTTCCATAACTACAAAACCGACGGCATCGATGAAGCCACGCTCCGCCGCTGGATCGATCAGGTCGGCTGGGAAAAGCTGCTGAACCGCGCGGGCACGACGTTCCGCAAGCTCGATGAGGCCGATCGGCAGGATATTGATGCGGACAAGGCGATCCGGCTGATGCAGGCGCAACCCTCGCTCATCAAGCGGCCGGTGCTCGACCGGGACGGCGCGCTGACGGTGGGGTTCAAGCCGGAGGTCTACGCCGAAATCTTCTGACGGACCGAGGGGGTGGAGCGAGGGGCTTGCACCGGCTAGAGCATTGCCATGTCCACGACCTACACGCTCGATACCGCGACCAGCCGCGCCAATCCCACGCCCGCGCCGATGAAGCGGCTGACGGTGCCCGCCATCCGCCGCGCCAAGGGCGGGACGCCGCTGGTCATGCTGACCGCCTATACCGTGCGGTCGGCGCAGCTGCTCGATCCGCATTGCGACATGCTGCTGGTCGGCGACAGCTTGGGGCAGGTGATTTATGGCCTGCCCTCGACGGTGCCGGTGACGCTCCAGATGATGGCGGCGCACGGCGCGGCGGTGGTGCGGGGCAGCTATCATTCGGTCGTCGTGATCGATCTGCCCTTTGGCAGCTATGAGGCTAGCCCCGAAAAGGCGTTCGAGAATGCCGCCTGGTTGCTCAAGGAAACCGGCGCGGCGGCGGTCAAGCTGGAAGGCGGCGTGGCGATGGCGCCGACCGTGCGCTTTCTGGTCGAGCGCGGCATTCCCGTCATGGGCCATGTCGGGCTTACGCCGCAGGCGGTGAACGTGCTCGGCGGCTACGGCGCGCGCGGCCGCACACAGGAGGAAGCCGATAAGATCATCGCCGACGCGATCGCCGTCGCCGACGCCGGGGCCTTTTCGGTGGTGATCGAGGGCGTCGTCGAGCCGATCGCGATCGAGATCACCAAGCGCATTGCCTGTCCGACGATCGGCATCGGCGCATCGGCCGAGTGCGACGGGCAGGTGCTGGTGGGTGAGGACATGCTCGGCCTGTTCGAACGGACCGCGCGCTTCGTCCGCCGATATGAGACGATGGGCGATCGGATCGGCGAGGCGGCGCGCGCCTATGCCGAGGATGTGCGGGCACGCCGCTTTCCTGGGGCGGAGCAGATCTATGCGCCGCGTGATGGGGGATAAGCCAAGCCCGCTTCCCACAGGGGCCGCTCCTCGCTAAAGGTCGCGGCTTCCTTATTGCCTTGATCCAGAATAGCGGAGCCCATCTTGGCCCTAACGCCCCAATCCAGCCAGGCCTTTTTGAGCGAGGTCGACGACGAACTGCGTCGCGAAAGGCTGACGACCTTCTGGACCCGCTGGGGCCTTATCGTCGGCGCCGCGATCGTCATCGCGCTGGCGGCGTTCGGCGGCTATCTCTATTGGCAGCACCGGCAGCATCAGGCAGCGGGCGTCGATGGCGAGCAATTGCAGGCCGCCTATGACGCGCTGGGTCAGAACGACACGAAGACGGCCGGCGAGAAGCTCAAGGCGCTGTCCGGCACCAATATCGACGCCTACCGCGCGCTCGCCGAATTTACCCAGGCGGACATCCTTTTGCAGCGGGACGACATGAAGGGCGCCGCGGCGCGTTTCGCGGCCATCGCCAACGACACGTCGCTCGCCCAGCCGTTCCGCGATCTGGCGCTGGTCCGCCAGACCATGGCGGAATATGACACGATGAAGCCTGAGGCGGTCGTTTCGCGGCTGGGCGGCATGGCGGTGCCCGGCAATGCCTATTTCGGCAGCGCGGGGGAGATGGTCGCCGTGGCCTATCTGCGGATGAACAAGCGCGACCAAGCGGGCCGTTTGTTCGGCCAGATTGCCAGCGACAAGGATGTGCCCGATACGTTGCGGCAACGTGCGGTTCAGATGGCCGGCGTATTGGGGGTCGACGCGGTCGGCCAGAGTGAGGACACCAAGACCCAATGACGAAGCAATTCCGCACCTCGGCAGCGCTCGCCGCGCTGATGGCGCTGGGCGCCTGCGGGGTATTCAAGAGCGCCCCCAAGAAGACGCCGACCGTGGGCAACCGTATTCCGATTCTGGTTTCGGAAACGGGGGTCGAGGCGGACAAGTCGATCGCCGATGTGCAGGTCCTGTTGCCCGCGCCCGAGACGAACCCCGAATGGTCGCAGCCAGGTGGCAATGCCTCCAAGTCGATGGGGCAGCTCGCTCTGGCGGAGCAGCCGCAGCGTCTGTGGACATCCACGATCAACGGCGGTTCGGCCCGCGACCCGCTGGGCGCCGCGCCGGTCGTGGCCGAGGGCAAGCTGTTCGTCGTCGATGTCGAGGGCAATCTCGTGGCGATGAACGCCGACACCGGCGCGCGTCTGTGGTCGACGGGGATCACCGAGGGTGACGAAAATCGCTTGGTGCGCTTCGGCGGCGGTGCCAGCTATGACAGCGGGACCGTGTTCGCCACCGACGGTTTAGGCGACGTGATTGCGGCCAGCGCCGCTGACGGCAAGGTGCTCTGGCGCGCCAAGCCCAGCGGTCCGCTGCGCGGGTCGCCGACCATCGCCAACGGCAATGTCTATGTCCTGACTCAGGACAATCAGCTTTACGCGATCAACCAGGCGGATGGTAAGATCGTCTGGGCCGGGCAAGGGACGCTGGAGACGCAAGGCGTGTACGGCGTCGCGGCGCCCGCCGCCAGCCAGGGCACCGTCGTCGCCGGCTTTTCCAGCGGTGAGTTGAACGCCTATCGTTATGAAAACGGCCGGATGCTGTGGCAGGACGCTCTGTCGCGGACCAGCATCTCGACGTCCGTGTCGACACTGTCGGACATCGACGCCGCGCCGGTGATCGACCAGGGCCGGGTCTACGCGCTCGGTCAGGGCGGACGTATGGTGGCGCTCGAACTATCGACGGGCCAGCGTCTGTGGGAACAGAATTTCGCGGGACTTTCGACTCCGTGGATCGCCGGCGAGTGGATTTTCCTCGTTACCGACGATGCGCGTCTGGTCGCGCTCGCCCGGTCGAGCGGCAAGGCGCGCTGGATCGCGCAGCTTCAGCGTTTCCACAAGGAAAAGAAGAAGACCGGCGCGATAACCTGGTTCGGGCCGGTGCTGGCGGGCAACCGCCTGATCCTGACCAATTCGGAAGGGCAGATCGTCTACGCCAATCCGGGTGACGGCTCGATTCAAGCGACGGTCGATACCAAGACGCCGTTCGCACTGCCGCCGATCGTTGCCAATGGGACGCTTTACGTCCTCGACCAGAAGGGGCGGATCGCCGCCTATAAGTAATGCGCGTCCGTCCCTTGGGCCGTTCCCCAAGGGACGGTACGTTTGTACCGTGACGAAAGGCTCGCCTTTCGCTAACGGACGGCGATGGCACAACTCCCTATCGTCGCGATCGTCGGCCGTCCCAATGTCGGCAAGTCGACGCTGTTCAATCGTCTGGTCGGAAAGAAGCTGGCGCTGGTCGACGACCGGCCCGGCGTGACGCGTGACCGGCGCGAAGGCGACGCGCATCTACTCGGCCTGGATTTCCGTGTGATCGACACGGCGGGCTATGAAGACGAAGACCCCGACACGTTGCCCGGCCGGATGCGCCGCCAGACCGAGGCGGCGGTCAGCGAGGCCGATGTTGCCCTGTTCCTCGTCGATGCCCGCGCCGGTGTCATGCCGCTGGACGAGGAGATCGCCCGCTGGCTGCGCAGTTCCGACACACCGATCGTGCTCGCGGCGAACAAGGCGGAGGGCCGTGCGGCCGAACAGGGCATATTGGAAGCGCTGGCGCTTGGCTTTGGTGATCCGGTTCAGCTTTCGGCCGAACATGGCGAAGGCGTGGGCGATCTGTTCGAGGCGCTGCTCCCCTATATCGACCGGGAGGTCGAGGAAGAGGAGGAGGTCGACCTCGAAAACCCCTATGCGCCGCTCAAGCTGGCGATCGTCGGCCGGCCCAATGCGGGCAAGTCGACGCTCATCAACCGTTTCCTCGGACAGGACCGCCTGATTACCGGGCCTGAGGCCGGGATTACGCGCGATTCGATCGCGATCGACTGGGAATGGCACGACCGGAACGGTAAGGTGCGACAGGTTCGCCTGATCGACACCGCCGGTATGCGAAAGAAGGCGAAGGTACAGGACAAGCTGGAAAAGCTGTCCGTCGCCGATGCACTGCGTGCGGTCGATTTCGCCGAGGTCGTGGTGCTGCTGCTCGACGCGACGCTGGGGCTGGAATCGCAGGATTTGCGCATCGCCGACCGCGTGCTGGAAGAGGGGCGCGCGTTGCTGATCGCGCTCAACAAATGGGACGTCGCCGAAAACCCGTCGTCGCTGTTCAACGGCGTTCGCAAGGCGCTGGAAGACGGGCTCAGCCAGGTCAAGGGGGTGCCGCTGCTCACCGTGTCGGGTGCGACCGGCAAGGGGCTGGATACGCTCATCGAAGTCGCCTTCGAGACGCGGGCCGCCTGGTCGAAGCGCGTGCCAACCGGCGAGCTGAACCGCTGGTTCGAGAAGGCGGTCGACGCCAATCCTCCGCCTGCGCCCGGCGGTAAGCGAATCAAGCTGCGCTACGTCACTCAGATCAAGTCGCGTCCGCCGAGCTTCGTGATCTTCGGCACGCGGGTCGATCAGCTGCCCGCTAGCTATGAGCGCTATCTGGTCAATTCGATGCGGCGCGAACTCGGCTTTGGTGCGGTGCCGGTGCGGCTGACGCTGCGAGCGCCGAAGAACCCCTTCGCCAAGAACGACTGAGAAGGCCCCCGACCCGCCGTTCAGCCTGTGCGAAGTCGAAGGCCAAAGAGCGGCGTCAAAACTCGGGCGTGACGAGCGTTTTTCCGGGGCCTTCGACTTCGCTCAGGCTGAACGGTGTGTGGGTATAGACAAAGCGTCAGGGCGGGCCGTTGGACCCGCCCCGCAGCCCTTACCCCTGAAGATGGGGCGCCGCGCCCGACTTGGGCGTGTCGTTTTCCGCCATGGCGTTCAACTGAATGTAGTTCTGGATGCCCATGCGCGCGATCATTTCGAACTGACGTTCCAATGTGTCGACATGCTCTTCCTCGCTCGCCAGGATGCGCTGGAACAGGTCACGGCTGACATAGTCGCGGACCTGCTCGCAATAGGCGATGGCTTCCTTGAGCTGGGCCACGGCTTCGACCTCGATCGCGAGATCGCCCTTGAGCACCTCTTCGACCGTTTCGCCGATGCGCAGGCGGCCGAGCAGCTGGAAATTGGGCAGGCCATCCAGGAACAGGATTCGCTCCGCCAACCAGTCGGCATGGCGCATCTCATCGATTGATTCGTGATATTCGAACTGGGCGAGCTTGTAGACGCCCCAATGGTCCAGCAACCGATAGTGCAGGAAATACTGGTTGATCGCGGTCAACTCATTCTTGAGCGCCTCGTTGAGATATTCGATGACCTTCGGGTCGCCCTTAACCGCCATTGCTTCAGTCCTTCATGGATGCGTTGGTGGGCACCTTAGAAGAGCTCGGGCGGCCGCGACAAGGCGCATTTCCTAAGTAGAAATGCTTCGCGTTTTCATCTGCTTTGAAGATGCTTCTGTCTAGATGAGGGCGACAGGCGGATGTCCGAGCGTATCGCAAAAGCCGTTGGTGGACGGGGATCAGCTGGATCAACGGAACGATGCCTGATCGCGGCAGATAGACGGCAAGTGAACGAAACGATGTCCGGAAAATGTTGGTGGGCCCGGCAGGACTCGAACCCGCAACCTAGCCGTTATGAGCGGCCAGCTCTAACCATTGAGCTACAGGCCCCACCGAAACCGTCGTTAGCGTGATAGGCCGGGGCTTCGCAAGCGCTGCGCCGTACCTTTTACACGGGAAATCGATCAAAGAAAAAGGGCGCTCCCACAATGGGAAGCGCCCTTTTCCGACATAGCAGTCGGCACTTCGGACCCGAAGGTCCGAGGCGGCATTACTGCATGTTGTCCGCCTTGGCGTCGGCAGCGTCACGGACGTTGTCGGCAGCGGTGTTCATGTTGTCGGCAGCGTTCTCGAGGGTCGCGGCAGCAGCAGCGTTCGAGGTGTTGTCGGCAACGGCTTCCATGTTGTCAGCCTGCATTTCCATGTTGTCGGCCAGCATGTCCGCGTTGTTCTCAACGGCGGCCGCTTCCGGCGACTTGTTGCAGGCGGCCACGGACATCAGGCCGGCGGCAGCGAGAACAAAGGCAATCTTCTTCATTCGAATGCTCCCAAGCATAAGCAATCATCGCGGCCGACCCGAATGCCGTCGCGAAGCGGCTCAAATAACGTGCGGTTCATCGCGGTCAATCCGCAAAATTCATCGGATCGCAAGGTTCGCGACGAACCGATGGCATGGATCGGGCTTTTTCAAGGCGTTGGCGTTTTCAAAATGTAGGGGAAAGACCTACCGATCAGCGGGGGCTGACCGGGCCTATCGCCTCCTGCGCGTTCGCCACCACCGCCAGCATCGCGGTCCAGGCGGCGACATTCTGACGCAGCGCGGCCGGATCGACCCGGTCCAACACGTCATCGGGCGTGTGGTGGGTATCGAAATAGTCCCATCCGGACTGGTTCAGGTCGATCGCAGCGGTGCCAAGCTTCAAAGTCGGTGCGATATCGGTGCCGTCGCCTCCGACGCCGCTGCCCCGGACAATGCCGAGCGGCGCGAGCGCGGTCTGGAGCCGGTCGGCGACCGGCGCGGCAGACGGTGGCAGATTGACCTCGAACCGCCACACCCGATCGGCGCCAAAGTCGCTTTCGGATGCGGTGGCATGGCGTTCGTCGGCATGGGCCTTGGCATAGGCTTCGCCGCCCATCCCTCCGACTTCCTCGGCACCGAACCAGACGACGCGGATGGTGCGGCGCGGCTGCCCCGCATCCATGATCCGCTTGGCGGCGGCCGCCGTGATGGCGATCCCGCTGGCGTCATCGATCGCACCCGTCCCCAGATCCCAGCTGTCGAGATGGCCGCCAACCAACACGATGCCCGCCGACGGATCGCTGCCGGGTACCTCGGCGATGACATTGCCTGATTCGCGCATACCGACCATGCGCGGGGTGAGAACCAGCTTCATGCGGATCGGCTGCCCTCGGTTCGCTATGCGCTCCACCTGCTCGGCATCGGGCACCGAAAGCGCGGCGGCGGGGATCGGCTTCAAGCCGCTGGGAAAGTTTGTGGTGCCGGTATGGGGGAACCGATGATGGTCGGTGCCGATGGAACGGATGATGATTGCGATGGCGCCCCGCTTGGCCGCCAAGGCGGGACCGGTAAAGCGCGCCGTGCCATAAGCGCCATAGCCCGATCCATCCTGCGTCCGGGGCATCGCATTGCCGATATAGACGATCCGGCCCTTGACCGCGTCATCGGGCGCGGCCTGGAACGCCGCCATGTTGGCGAACACCGCGACTTCACCGGTCAGTCCGGTCGCTGGCGTCGCGCCGGAGTTGCCGAGCGCGGCCAGCGTCAGCTTCTGCGGGAAAGGGGCCAGGATCTCGGCGCTCTCCGCCCCGCGTTCCCAAACCGGCATCCGATAGGGCTCGATCCGCACATTCTTGAAACCGAGCGCCGTCAACCGGGCGACGGCCCATTGCCGGGCACGCGCCTCCGCCTCCGTCCCCGCCAGCCTTTGGCCGACTTCGGTGGTCAGTCCCTCGACGATGTCCCAGGCGACCCTATCGTTCAGCGCCGCATCGCGCAGGCGTTCGACTTCGGGCGCGACCGCCGCGGGTGGGGGCGGCGGGGTCCGTTGTGCCAGGGTGGGCGAGGGTAGGGCGGAGGCGGTCAGGGCCGCGAGGATCAAGCGCTTCATGAGTGGGACTGTTGCGCACAGCGTCCTGTTTGCCAACCGCCCGCGCAACCACTACATGAGCGGGAAATTTCCACAGTCGCAAGAAAAGCACGGAGCCCCGCGCCGCCATGGCCGTCCAATATACCTATGTGATGAAGGGTCTGACCAAGACCTTCCCCGGCGCCAACAAGCCTGTCCTCAACAACATCCACCTCCAGTTCCTGCCGAGCGCCAAGATCGCGATCATCGGCCCGAACGGCGCGGGCAAGTCCACCCTGATGAAGATCATGGCGGGCATGGACACCGACTTCACCGGTGAGGCCTGGGCCGCCGAAGGCGTCCGCGTCGGCTATCTGGCGCAGGAGCCGCAACTCGATCCGTCGAAGGACGTGATGGGCAACGTCAAGGACGGCGTGCGCCCGATCGCCGATCTGGTGGATCGCTTCAACGCCATCTCGGCCGAGATGGGCGATCCGAAGGATGACACCGATTTCGACGCCCTGATGGAGGAGATGGGCGAGCTTCAGGCCAAGATCGACGCGGTCGATGGCTGGTCACTCGACAGCCAGCTGGAACAGGCGATGGAAGCGCTGCGCTGTCCGCCGGGCGATGCCGACGTCACCCGCCTGTCGGGCGGTGAGAAGCGCCGCGTGGCGCTGTGCAAGCTGCTGCTCGAAAAGCCCGACGTGCTGCTGCTCGACGAACCGACCAACCACCTCGACGCCGAAAGCGTGTCGTGGCTGGAAAATTACCTGAAGGAATATGCGGGCAACGTCATCCTCGTCACCCACGACCGTTACTTCCTGGATAACGTCGTCAACTGGGTGCTCGAGCTCGATCGCGGCCGCTACTACACCTACGAGTCCAACTATTCCGGCTATCTGGAAAAGAAGGCCAAGCGCCTGGAGCAGGAAGAGCGCGACGAGGCGGGCAAGCAGAAGGCGATCGCCGACGAGCTGGCCTGGATGCGTCAGACGCCCAAGGCCCGTCAGACCAAGTCGAAGGCACGTATCCGTGCGTTCGAAGAGCTGATGGAGAAGCAGGAGAATCGCGTCGCGGGCAAGGCGCAGATCCTGATCCAGATCCCCGAGCGTCTGGGCGGCAAGGTGATCGAGGCCAAGGGCCTGACCAAGTCGTACGGCGACAAGCTGCTCTTCGAGAACCTGGACTTTATGCTGCCGCCGGGCGGCATCGTGGGCGTGATCGGGCCGAACGGCGCGGGCAAGTCCACGCTGTTCAAGCTCATCACCGGCCAGGAACAGCCCGATGCGGGCACGATCGAGATCGGCTCGACCGTCAAGCTCGGCTATGTTGACCAGAGCCGCGACGACCTCGATCCCAACAAGAATGTCTGGCAGGAAATCTCCGACGAGCTGGAGGTGTTCCGCTTCGGCAAGCAGGAACTGGGCACGCGCGCCTATGTCGGCGCGTTCAACTTCCGCGGTCCCGACCAGCAGAAGAAGGTCGGCCAGCTATCCGGCGGTGAACGCAACCGCGTCCACATGGCCAAGATGCTGAAGGAGGGCGGCAACGTCCTGCTGCTCGACGAACCGACCAACGATCTCGACGTGGAAACGCTGCGCGCGCTGGAAGAGGCATTGGAAACCTTCGCGGGCTGCGCCGTGGTCATCAGCCACGATCGCTTCTTCCTCGACCGTCTCTGCACCCACATCCTGGCGTTCGAGGGCGACAGCCATGTCGAATGGTTCGAGGGCAATTACGAATCGTACGAAGAGGATAAGCGTCGCCGCATGGGCGATGCCGCCGATCGTCCGACTCGTTTGGCGTACAAGAAGCTGACCCGCTGATCCCAGCTTTACGGGTTCCGCGCGACGCCCTTCCCGAGCGATCGGGGAGGGCGTTGTCGCATCGACGGTAAGCGGATGGGTTTAAACCGATGCGGCCAAATCCCATCTGGGTCGTTATAACGACAGGGAAACAAAGGGCGCGATCGGGAATGGCGGTAGTGGAACAGGCGCAGGGCGACGATCAGGAGATCGCCAGCGCAGGGCAGTTGCATTACCGGCTCCGCCAGCAGTCCGTTCTCGCCGCCTTTGGCATCGAGGCGCTGCGGGCTCGCGATCTCGACCCCATGTTGCAGCGCGCGACCGAGCTATGTGCAGAGGGGATGCGATCGTCATTCTGCAAGTTTCTGGAATATAAGGCGGATCAAGATACTCTCTTGGTCCGTGCCGGGGTCGGCTGGGGGCCGGGCGTCGTCGGTTCGACCGAGATGCGGACCGACATGGGCTCGCCCGCAGGCTTCGCCCTTCAGACGGGCCAGGGCGTCATTTCCAACCATCTCGAACAGGAAGAGCGGTTTCGTACCCCGCAATTCATGGCCGATCACAGGATTCGCCGAGCGATCAACGTCCTCGTCGAGGCATCCGGCCAACGCTATGGCGTGCTGGAGGTCGACAGCCCCGATGAGGGGCGCTTCGAAGAGGCCGACCTTGCCTTCATGCAGGGTTTCGCCAACCTGATCGGGGTTGCGATCGAGCGGCAGGAGGCTGAGCGTCGCTTGGCCGAAGCGGTCGAGCATCAGCAACTTCTGACCAGAGAGGCCAGCCACCGGGTCAAGAACAGTCTTGCGCTCGTCTCCGCCATGCTCAATCTGCAGCAGCAGGAGGATGACGATCCGCGCGTCCTGCGGATGCTCAACGACGCGCAGGCGCGGATCGCGGCGATCGCACAGACGCACGACCGGCTGTGGCGGAGCGAACGGGTGGGCATGGTGTCGCTCGACGACCTGGCCTGCGGTATTGCCGAGCATCTGGCGGAGCAGTCGGAAAAGCACCGGGTCCACTGCGATATCGACGCGATCGAGATGAACGCCGATATCGCCATCCCGATCGGCCTGATGCTGACCGAGCTGCTGACCAATGCGATCAAATATGCCTATGGCGAGGAAGGCGGCGTGATCGATATCGGCCTCCACGCGCGCGATGGTCAGATCATCCTGTCGGTGCGCGACAAGGGCAAGGGTCTGCCCGCCAATTTCGATATGAAGGTCGCGTCGCGCCACAGCCTGGGGATGCGGATGATCACCAGCCTTGCGCGGCAGCTGCGCGGCGAGGTGCGGTTCGAGGACGCGGCGCCGGGTACGTGTGCGACGCTGACCATGGCTGATCCGAGGGACTGAAACTCCTCCCCGATACGGGGAGGTGGCATCGCGGAGCGATGACGGAGGGGGGCTTCGGCGAAGGATGTATCCGGCGGTGATCCCCCTCCACCACGCTGCGCATGGTCCCCCTCCCCGTGCCGGGGAGGATTACCGCACCCGCTTGACGAAGGTCCGGCCGTCCTCACGTCGCTCGGTCTGGAAATTGGGGACCGCTTCGATCAGGTCGGACAGCCGCTTGAAACCGTAATTGCGCGTGTCGAAGCTGGAGCGATTGCCCGCCAGCTGCCCCATCGCCGACAGGCTGGCAAAGCCGCGTTCGTCGCGCTTGACCGAATTATAGGCGTCGACCAGCAGCTTGAGCAGTTCCTCGTCGATCGGGCGCGGCGTGCCCGCCGTCCGCTTGGACTGTTCGATCGAGGGCGGCAGCGAATCGGCTAAGGGCACATCGGCGGGCGTGGGCTTGGCACTGGGGGAGCGGGCGGCTTCGCCGATCAGCGCGCCGACATCGATGAAGCGGCTGCACGCCTGTTTGAATGCCTCGGGCGTGCGGCTGTTGCCAAAGCCATAGACCGGAAAGCCGTCCTGCCGGATGCGGGTGGCCAGTGGCATGAAATCGCTGTCGGACGACATGATGCCGAACCCGTCGATGCGCCCGCGAAACAGCAAATCCATCGCATCGATGGTCATTTTCATGTCGGTGGCGTTCTTGCCCTTGGTGAGGTCGAACTGTTGCTGCGGTTCGATGCCATGCTTGACCATCACGTCGCGCCAGCCCTTCAGACCGGGCTTTGACCAGTTGCCATAGGCGCGGCGGACATTGACCGTGCCCAGCTCGGCCAAAACCGTCAGAACGGGGTCGATGGCGGCGGACTGGGCATTGTCCGCATCGATGAGCAGCGCGATGTTGTGGGTCAGGGCGTTCATGAGCCCAGCTTAGCAAAGCCGCGCTGCTCGGGCCATCGGTTGAAAGGCGGCTCAGCGACGTCCGCCGTTGCGGACCTGTCCGTTCGCCATCTCGATGCCCTTGGTCACGCGCTCATGGTTTTCGGGATCATCGACGGCGCGGCTCAACTCATCGCGGGTGGCGACATCAGCGGCAATGCCGCCTGTGCTGCCGACGGCCGAGGGGGCCGGCTCCGATGCCTCGATAATGGCGCTATCGTCATGCTCGCGGGCGCTGGTGGTGCGGGGATGTTCCATGATCGCTCTCCTGTATCACTGTCCCCTACAGCGCAGGAGAATGGCCATGCGTTCCTCATTCGATCGGGTAAGTGATGGCAATCACCTCATATTCCTTTTCGCCTGCCGGAAGGGTGACGCGGCGCAGGTCGCCGACACCGGCCCCGCGTAGCGCGCGCACCAACGGCGCGTTCCAGCCGACCCGGCCCTTGCCCGCATCGGCCTCGTCATCGCCTACCAGCGTCAGGATCCGTTCGTTGTCGTCATCATCGACGATGGTGACGGTGGCGCCGAACCACACCTTGCTCCGGTCTTCCTGCCGGGCGGGATCGATGACCTTGGCAGCCTTCATCCGCTTCGAAAGCCAGCCTAGTCGCCGATCGATCTCACGCAGCCGCTTGCGACCATAGATATAGTCGCCATTCTCCGAGCGATCGCCATTGCCGGCGGCCCAGGCGATCGTGTCGACCAGCTTGGGCCGCTCTACGGCAAACAGCGCCTCATATTCCTGGCGTAGCGCGGCATAGCCCGCCGGGGTGATATAGTTGGGACGATCCATCGCCCCCCTCTATTCCCTATGCCGCCGCGATCAACCCGGCCGCGATGACTTGCCCAGATACCAGCTGAGCGGCGTCGGTCCCCGGCTCGTCGCACGAGCGGGATTCATCAGGTCATAGACGACCGCATTCTCCAGCACCCGCTGCACATAGTTGCGCGTCTCGGAATAGGGGATCGCCTCGATCCAGTCGACGATATCGACCGATCCGGTGCGCGGGTCGCCATTGGCGCGCAGCCATTTGTTCACATTACCGCCGCCTGCATTATAGGCCGCGATCGCAAGCGGATAGCTACCATAATTGTTGCGAATCCTCTCGAAATAGCTGGCGCCCAGCTGGATGGACAGGTTCGGATCAGTGGTCAGCGCGGCGGGCGAGTAGGACAAGCCGATCTTGCCCGATTGCTCGGCGGCGGTGGCGGGCATCAGCTGCATCAGCCCGCGCGCGCCCGCATGGCTGACGGCGGCGCGGTCGAACTGGCTTTCCTGGCGCGCGATGGCGTGGATGATCGTCCAGCTCTGTTCATAGCCGCTGGGGACCGGCACGGTCGGGAAACCCGCCGCCGAATATTCGGTCAGGCCGTTCTGCATCGCGCTGCGCCCGACCATGACCGCCAGGTCGGGGCGGTTGATGGTGCGCGACAGGTCGGCCGCGAGCAGATGGTCGTTCTCATCCTGGGCGTCCGCCGCAATCTGGCGGACAAAGGCGGTCTGGTCCTGCCATTGGCCGATCTGGCCCAGGAACTTGACGGCCCGCACCGTCTCCCGCGCGTCGAAAGCGGCGCGGACGGCGGGGGCTATGTTGGTCGCGGCGATCGCGGGCGGCGCCACGAGCGGGCGGCCGGTTCGCTCTAGTGCCAACTGGCCATAGAATTGGTCGCGATATTGCGCGGCACGGTTGTAGAAGGCCGCCGCTTCGCTCGACCGCCCCGCCGCCTCCGCCGCGCGGCCCGCCCAGTAAAACCCCTTGGCCCGAGTCTGCGGCGACTGGCTGCCTCGGCCATAGCGGTCGAACAGCGTCATCGCGTCGGCCGGGCGGGCCAGCTTCATTGCGGTCTGCCCGGCCAGCCAGACCAGGCTCGTATAATCGTCACGCTCGCCATAAGGTTTGGTCGAAACATCGGTGCCGACGGGATAGGCGTCGTCGACCTGTCGGGCGATGTCATAGGCGGTCTGCAGCTGATTGTCGGCCGCGGCCGCCCGCGCATTGACCAGCAGCGCCTCATAGAATTTCTCGACATTGCCCGGCCGCGTGGCCAACTGGCGCGAGCGGGCGAGCCAGGAGCGCGCGGTCAGGCTGTCGCCGGTATCGCGCAACCACATGGCCCGATCGGCGACATAGCCCGCGTCATTGGCATAAAGCTCGGCGGTCGAGGCCGACAGGCTGGGCGCATCCGCCGACCGGGTGCGAAAGGCGAGTCGGGCCGCGAAGATCGGACGCCGGGCGGTACTGGTATAGTTGAGCCGGCGGGCTGCAGCACTCGTCTGGCCGGACCAGAGCAGCGCATCCATCCGAGAATCCTGATCCTCGGGCGTCAGTGCGGAAGCGAAGGTCGACATGACCAGCGCCTCGTCGGTCGGGGACAATGCGCCGCGCCGCCACGCCGTGCGCGCGGCCTGCGCCGCTTCCGCAGGAGCGCCGGTGGCGAGCAGCGCGCGGGCATAGGCGACCCCGCCCGCGGCCGACTGGGGCGGGAAACGACGGAAATAGGCCACGATGCTCGACGGCGCGGCGGTGAAGTTCGCGGCCTGTTTCTCGGCTGCCCGGCGATTGCCGGCTTCGCCCGGCCAGCCGGGATGCGCCATCAGGAACCCGGCATAGCTGTCAAAGGGCAGCGAATCGGTCTGTTGCAGCGCGCGCCATTGGGCCAGCGCCGCCGCGATCGCGCCGTCGGCGGGCGTGGGCATAGCCTGCGTCGCCTGGTTGGGGCTCATATTCGCCATTTGCGTGCGATACCGATCGAGCTGGTCTTGCCCGCCCGGTGCCACGATCGATCCCGCCAGCGTTGCGAGGATCGCCCCCGCCTTCGTCAATGCCATCATGGTGGACAGGATAGGGACTCTACCCGTACATGTCCTGAACAAATTGTCCCATTCGGCGCAGCAGGAGCGCATTTCCTCTCATGTTTTCAGGGTCTATTCCGGCGCTTGTGACGCCGTTCGACGATCGGGGCGATCATGTCGGCGGAGCGTTCGACGAGGCGAAATTCCGGGATTTCGTCGAGTGGCAGATCGCCGAGGGCTCCACCGCGCTCGTCGCCTGCGGTACGACGGGCGAGGCGGCCACCATGCCCAAGGACGAGCATTTCCATGTCGTGCGCGTCTGTGTCGACCAGGCCCGGGGTCGGGTACCGGTGATCGCGGGCGCGGGTTCGAACGACACGATCGTCGCCATCGAAAATCTCAAAGCCGCGCAGGAAGCAGGCGCGGACGCCGCCTTGATGGTGCCGCCTTACTATAACCGGCCGAGCCAGGACGGAATCGCGCTCCACTTCGCCAAATTGGCGGAGAACGCACCGCTGCCGATCATTCTCTACAATGTGCCCGGCCGAACCGTCACCGACATCCAGCCCGAGACGCTGATCCGGATCGTCCAGGCCGCGCCGGACGTGTTCGTCGGCGTCAAGGATGCCAGCGGCGCGCTGGCCCGCATCTCGCATCATCGCGGAGCGCTCGGCGCAGATTTCTGCCAGCTTTCGGGGAATGACGATCTGGCGCTCGCCTTCAACGCGATGGGCGGGGTGGGGTGCATCTCGGTCACGGCCAATGTCGCGCCGCGCCTGTGTGCCGAATTCCAGGCGGCGTGTGCGGCCGGGGACATGGCCCGCGCGCTGGAACTGCACGACCGGCTGTTCCCGCTGCACGAGGCGATGTTTACCGACGCCTCGCCGGGGCCGGTGAAATATGCACTCAGCCGCATCATGCCGCATTTCCCCATGGGGGTCCGCCTGCCGATGACCTGGCCGTCCCAGGCCTCGCGCGCGCAGGTCGATGCGGCGCTGGCGCATGCCGGATTGATCTGACCCGGCCTTGCTTCGGCCGCAATCCCGGACGACCATCGGTTGGGACGATGGGCGGCACAGGGAGAGCGGCCGATGTGGGCCTTGGTGATGATCGCCTTGCAGACCGGCGCGGTGGCCGGACCCGTCCTGCCCGTGCCCCGGAAGGCGCCGAACGCGCGCCGTTGCCCACCCGACGATAGCGGTGGCGACGTGGTGGTATGCGGCCGTTCCTCCGACGCGGATCGGATCGGCACCATCCCCGATTATTCTGCGCCCATGACCCTGCCCAAGGCACGCGCCGAAATTCCCGGCGTCGGTGCGGTGTCGGCGGAGGTCGAGCAGGCGGATGTGGGCGGTACGCCCAGCAAGCGTGCGATGATCCGGCTGACCATCCCGTTGGGTGGCCGCCGCAAGCCTTGAATGTTTCGTCCCAGAAACGGGATGGTGCCATCAACAGCGGCTTTTCATGGCGCGTCCGAGCGCCTACATCGGCCCGTCCATGCGCCCGAAACCCCAAACCTTCGACAAGAAGAAGATCGTCGCCGAGAACCGGCGCGCCCGCTTCGATTACGCCATCGAGACGACCTATGAGGCCGGTATCGCCCTGACCGGGACCGAGGTGAAGTCGCTCCGCTTCGGCGAGGGGTC